>Ga0073934_10001578_pt1 | contig 53505 bp, 46 predicted proteins | sample LarsenN4metaG_FD_76834 | JGI IMG/M metagenome (GOLD analysis project Ga0073934, IMG submission 76834) | Hot spring sediment bacterial and archeal communities from British Columbia, Canada, to study Microbial Dark Matter (Phase II) - Larsen... ...
AAATTCGTCTATCGCTTTTGAGCAGGCATAACTCCATCGCCCTTTGCTGGTGGGCCCCATCACCAGATCGTCGGTTTCGCGGAAAGGCACCCGATCGCGCTTGCCGTAGACCTCTGAAGTTGAGGCGATGAGCACGCGCTTGCGCTTCTTCGCGGCAAGGCTGAGAACGAGTTCGGTGGCTCGTATGTTCGTCTCGATCGTCTTAACGGGACTTTCGACGATCAGTCTCACACCAACAGCGGCAGCCAAGTGGTAAATAATGTCACATAGATCAACCAACTCAGCAGTGAGTCGGCAGTTATTTACGGTATCGACATAATAAGTGAAATTGGGGTTATTCCTAATATGTTGGATGTTCTCGATCGAACCGGTCGAGAGGTCATCAATGATGTAGACCTCATCGCCACGATCAAGATACCGTTCAGCCAGATGCGAACCTATAAACCCTGCTCCGCCTGTGATTAAAATCCTCATCTTTGTCTCCCCTGAAAGTGTACAGCAAGGTGGCCAGGTTGCTGCCGGCGCACACTATCAGCAACCTAACAGGTTGCTGTAGGTTAGCGTGCTTTCATTGTTTCTCCCCTGAAAGTGTACAGCAAGGTGGTCAGGTTGCTGCCGGCGCACACTATCAGCAACCTAACAGGTTGCTGTACGTTAGTGTGCTTCCATTGTTTCTGGCGTCGCTCAAGCGACGTGAACAACTCCTCTCTACCTGAGTAGGAAATTTTACCTCCCGACTCCTATATATCTGAACCCGGCTTCAGTCGCCGCTTTTGCATCAAATGTATTGCGACCGTCAATGAGCACAGAACCAGCCATCAATTCGCGCAGCGCTCTTAGGTCCAGCTTGCGGAACTCTTCCCACTCGGTGATGAGGACCACTGCATCGCAATCGGCAGCCAGGTCCTGCACCCCAGCAGCGTAGATCAGATCAAGCTCAGGATGCTGCATCTGGAACGACCTCATTGCTACTGGGTCGTAAACCTTCACTCGAGCCCCCATCTTGAGCAGCTCCGAGGCGATTTGTAAGCTCGGCGCGTCACGGACATCGTCTGTATTAGGCTTAAACGCTAGACCCAGCAGCCCTATGGTCCTGCCCTTGATGATCTTGAGCGCCCCTCGTAACTTCTGTATCAGTAGCTGGCGCTGGCGCTGATTAGCAGCCCTGGTGGCCTCTAATAGCTCAGGCTGACAGCCATACTCGCGAGCAATCTGAATCAGCGCAGATACATCTTTGCCGAAGCAGCTTCCTCCCCAGCCTACCCCTGCATTGAGGAACCGAGGGCCAATCCGACTATCAAGCCCGATCCCCTTCATGACGCAGGTAATATCAGCCCCAGTCTGCTCGCAGATGTTAGCAATCTCATTTGCGAAGCTGATCTTCATCGCGAGGAAGGCATTTGCCGCGTATTTGATCATCTCGGCGCTGGTCAAATCGGTAGTCACCAGAGGCACAGACGTGAGCCCTTGCGGGCGCGGGGCGATCGACTTTGGCGGCTGGAAACTCTGCTCCAGCAACGGCTTGTAGAGCCGCTGCAGCACCTCGAACGCTCTCTCGTCATTGGCTCCGATGACAATGCGATCGGGATAGAAAGTATCTCTGATCGCCGTTCCTTCTCTTAAGAACTCGGGGTTGCTGACGACAGTGAAGGTGCTTGAGATCTCCCCGACCAGCTTGCGCACTTGCTGGGATAGCTCGCTTCCGTGGCTATTGCCGCCAAAGATAGATGCCGCGATGAGGCTGCGCACCTGCTCGCAAACAAGCATCTCGATCCAGTTGCCGCAACCGACAGGGACAGTCGATTTATTAATTATGACCTTGAACAGCCCGCTTCCGTGGCCCGCCAGGATGCCGCGGCCGATTCCCTGAGCGGCAGCTTTGATGTAGCTTAAGTCAGGACTGCCATCTGCAAGGGGTGGGGTCCCAACGGCAATGAATATCACATCGGATGAGAGCAGCGATTGGTCGAGATTGACCGTGAACGACAGTTGCCCTGTCCTCAATCCAAATTCAATCAACTCTTCTATGCCGGGCTCGTAGATCGGAGAAATGCCGGCCTTCAGCTTGGCTATCTTCTCTTCATCGACATCCACACAAACTACACTATTGCCCAGATAGGCTAAGCTTGCTCCGGTAACCAATCCAACGTATCCGGTTCCGATGATGCAGATATTCATAAATTTCACTGTAACTTTAGTTCTGCAGATTTCTGGCGAAATCTGCAAAACTAAAGAGGGTCCATGACCTGCACTGATAGTGATGGGAGCATCTTGCCAATTATCTCAATTCAGGCCGAATCATATAACCATTGATTTATCAACCAATTCGACAGTTGATACTTTTGCAGTTTTTGCCAACAACGCAAAAACTGCAAAAGTATAGACTGTAAGTTTCTATCGTCCGCGTAATACTAAATCGAAGCAACTAGGACTGGCACAGATATAAACCACGGGGGCATGGGGAAAGGCAGTAATAATAGTGATCCCCGTGTTCCCCGTGGTTGAATCCCGTGTACCATAAGTTGCCTGGTCTGATTTAGAGATGGAAGCGATCTCTCAATCAGTATCAGTTTGAGCAATAGGTCCTATTTTGAGAGTGCCCGGATGTCGGCCATTGGGATCGAGCTTATCAAATCGAGCGAGTCGCTCGCGATGCCGATCAATGAGCCTTGTGTATACTGCGGCAATCTGTTGCACCATCGTTTCAGCGCGGAACGCAGGATCAACCAGGCTCCGGCCGGCTTCTCCCATCCGCGCGCGAAGCTGCGGATCGGCCAGAAGGTGTGAGACAGCGTCTGCCAACCCGACGGCGTCCCCTGGCCGGACCAGGTAGCCTGTCTTACCTGGGATGACCACTTCAGGGGCACCATCGATATCGAAGGAGACACATGGCTTGCCCATTGCTAATGCCTGCGGCAGCACACGCGCCAGCCCTTCTCGCAGCGATGTGTGAACTAGCACATCCATGGCAGAGAGCATTTGTGGGATCTGCTCCCGGCTAGTGAGCCCAGCGAAAATGAAATTATCAAGGATGCCCATCTGACGGGCACGATTGCGGAGGTGTTGGTAAAGCACGCCATCACCGACCAGCAAGAATCGCACATCAGGATGGCGCTTAACGATTTCTGGAGCTGCATCCAGCAATTGATCGTGACCCTTCAATGGGAACAAACGGGCGACCTTGCCAACCACGGGGGCGTCGCCCGCGATCCCGAACTGGCGCCGGACTGCAAGTGGGTCGACATTAGCTTTGAGGAACCAATCGAGTTCCATGCCGCTATAAATTGTGCTGATCTTCTCCGGGCGAACAACACCTGCTGCAATCGCTTTCTGGCTGATAATGCTGGAAACGCTGATGAAGTGATCGGTCAGGGGCGCACAAATCTTCTCAGCTGCCCACCAGAGTCGATTTACTATCCATGGCTGATACTCATGAAAGACGAGGCCATGTAGCGTGTGCACGATAAATGGGGTTCCCGCCAGCTTCGCCGCTACCCGCCCTAACACGCCCGCCTTTGACGAGTGCGTGTGTACGATGTGGTATCGGCCCCTCCGAATCAGGCGATAGAGCTTGCAAAACGCCACGATATCAGCCAGCGGATTGATGTTGCGGCAGAGTTCCGGCACAACAATGAGGCGAGAGGTTTGGCGCGCTCGGGCGAGCAGGTCCCCTTCCGGACCTCTGTCAACGCCGCTTATGAGCGTAACCTCGTACTGTGGCATCTGATCCAGGCCCTCAACCGACAGCAGTGTATTCTCTTGTGCGCCTCCGACAATCATTCGTGTAATGATGTGGAGGACGCGAATAGGCTTTGCAGTTGGCATAAGCTGAGCGCTCACAAATAAGCGACGACAATATAGTCGCGGTCCAACGCGATCCAATCGTAGTTAGTCACGCCAGCGTCCGAAAGGATCTTTCTAACCCGGCTTTCCCGATAGAGAAAAAGTGGGCAGCCAAGGAGCCGGAACCGCAAACGGCGCACTGGCGCCCGCCACTCGGCCGCTTTTGGGAAACTCATTACCATCGTCGATCGTGTCAGCTCGCGCATCCGGGAAATTATTGGTACCGGATTGGCTGTATAGTCGAAGAATCCCATTGCAATGCAAGCATCAAAGGGACCATCGGGGACATCTTCCGGGAATTTTCCCCTCCGGAACTCGCATCGATCTGCAACTCCGGATCGCCGCGCGTACTCGCGCGCCAGCTCAATCATGGCAGCAGCAAAGTCGATGCCGACAACCAGCGCAGCGCCACGCGTGGCGCAAGCAATTGCATACCGCCCTGAGCCACATCCGACATCAAGGACGCTCTTGCCTGCCAGCGGCTCCAGGCGCGCCAGCGTCAGATCGAACCGCTGGCGCACGACGCCGCGCCACACATTATCCACCCACGAGTTGAAGATGGACTTCTCATCCTCATAGATAGCATCGAACCGACGCGCATCTGCGTCAAAATGGCTGCGAATTTTCTCTTCAGCTAACATAACGCACCTCTCTAATTGATTTGAATTCCAGGTCGCGCCAATGAGCAATACCGAGCACCTCCATCATTGGCGCAAATTTAAAATCGCGCAGCAACCGGCGCAGCCGATTCTCCGTCGCCTGCAGATTGAAGTAATGCGTCAGCGCGATCCGCCGCGGCAGCGGGATGCATGGGTGTTCTCGGTCAATCTCCCAGGGATGCAAGTAAAATACCGCTGGGTACCCCTGATGGTTGATCGCCTGAAACGCGCGACGGGTGAAAGCATAGGGGTAGATGCGGAAATAGGCCCCCCCGGCAATGGGAATGTTGCGACCGCAAAAGCGCCAGGTAGAGATCGGAAACTCTATCAGCGTCTCGCCTCCTATTGTGATTCGATGAGGCCAACGGGGGGCATTGTCGATGCCATAGCGGTAATTAACGACAGGAAAGATGCTAGAGTCGTAGCGAATCCCCAGTTCGCCCAACACTTCCAGTGCCCACAGCGTCTCTCGGGTTATCGAGAAAAACGGCGCGCGGTGGCCCAAGACCTGTTCTCCTGTGAGATCCTCCAATAGCCAGATAGACCTGCTCAACTCTGCGCGGAACAATTGCGGCGTCTGCCGATAAATAAGCGTATGGGAATAGCCATGGGTCGCGATCTCATGTCCTGCGGCCGCCAGTTGGCGCACCAGTTCGGGATGTCGCTCTGCCACATATCCCAAGACGAAAAATGTTGCGCGCACTCCCACTTCATCAAGCAACTCAAGCAGCCGATGCCCAACTGGTACAATCCTATCCTCGTAGTCATCCCACTGGGTATGTGGGATTTCCAGGCCCTGATACCAATCTTCAAAATCGATCGTCAGAGCATTAGTGACTTGTGTTGATCTCATTTGGTCATCCTTCGTTGATTGAGGTGATTCGCCTCCCATGAGGGTATCCTTATTCATCGCGCACCCAGTGCGGTTCTTGCCTCGTTGGCATGGTAGAGTCTGCGCTCGACTGGCATTAAGGATGGTGATGCATCCGCTATTTCACGGTGCCACAGCTCCAGCATCAGCAGGTTCCAAAGTTGAAAGCTGTGGTCTGCCCGGTGCTCCAGGTGTTCCATCACCAAGCGACGAATGGCCTCCGGCTGGAAGTACCCCCTCGTGAGAAAGCTCTTGGACATCAATCCGTCATACAACAACTCGCGCAGCGGTCCGTGAAACCACTTGCCCACAGGGACGCTGAATCCTATCTTCCGGCGGCGGACGTTTTCCGGCGGGAGAATATCGGCAAACGCCCGCTTCAGCAGGTACTTCGATTCTCTCCCGCGTAACTTCAACCCTACCGGCAACCGCGCTGCAAATTCCATTACCTCATGATCGAGCAGCGGAGAGCGCGCTTCGAGGCTGTTAGCCATTGAGGCGATATCGACTTTGACAAGCAGATCGTATGGCAGATAAGATCTGACATCCACCGCCATTGCAGCATCTACCGGATCCATGTCCCTCATATCCGCAAAGAGCGATTCTATCCAATCGTCCAACCGCTCTCTAGCAAGCAGCAGGTGAAAGTCTCGGCTGTAAAGTTGCTCCTTCGCTTCCTGGCTGAAGTATCCGACCCAGTGCCCGTACCGTTTTGCCATCGGTTGCATTGCCACCGAGAGAAAACGCTTCGCTTGCCGCAATCGGTTTTTTGGATCGAGCGAGTTGGGCAGAACTCGGCTGAGCGCTTGTGCAAGCTGTGCGCCGCCAGGAACGCGTTGCGCTATTTCCGCCAGGCGGTTTCCCAGGTAACGCTGGTAGCCAGCGAAACTCTCATCTCCGCCATCGCCGTTTAGCGCAACTGTCACGCTGGAGCGAGCGATCTGCGAAACATAGAACGTGGGAACGGCTGAAGAATCCGCGTATGGTTCGCCATAGTGGCGCACCAGCTTAGGCAGGATCGCAAGCGCATCCGGTTGAACAATGAACTCTTGATGGTCGGTACCCCAACGCTGAGCCACGCGGCGCGCATGGTCGAGTTCGTTATAGGCTGCCTCCTTAAACCCAATGGAGAGAGTCTTCACTGGGCGGTGGGACAGCATAGCCATTAATCCCACCACAATGCTGGAGTCGATCCCGCCGGAAAGAAACGCGCCCAGGGGCACATCGCTGATCATCCGCAGCCGTACCGCTTCGGTTAGCTTCTCGCGCAAGATTTGCCTAGCTTCATCCTCGGAAATGCTGAACTTGGGAACATACTCCAGCGACCAGTAACGCTCAACATTCATGACAGGACCGTCAGGAGTGAGGTCCAGCGTCAGATAGTGCGCAGACGGGAGTTTGAAGATGTCTCGAAAGGCTGTCTGCGGCGCAGGGATGTAACCCCAGGAAAGATAAGCGTCAATCGCAGGTAGATTAACCTCGCGAGGGATATCCGCATCAACAAGCAGCCCCTGTAGCTCCGAGGCAAACAGGAAATGCCCGCCGACCTGCGTATAATAGAGCGGCTTCTTGCCAACCCGATCTCGCGCTAGGAAGAGGCGGCGCCGACGCTGATCCCAGAGGCCAAACGCGAACATCCCGCGCAGCCGCTTAACACACCCAGTCCCCCATTGCTCATAGGCGTGTACGATTATCTCAGTGTCGGTGCGCGTGTGGAATCGATGTCCCAGACCTCCCAATTCGTCTCGCAATGCCCGGAAATTGTAGATCTCTCCGTTGAAGGTTATCCAGACTGTACCGTCCTCATTCGATAGCGGCTGGCGACCGGCTTGGGAAAGATCAATAATTGACAACCGCCGATGTCCAAGGGCACATATATCATCGCACCATACTCCCCAATCATCAGGGCCACGATGCCGTTGCGCCTCAACCAACCGTACGATTCGGTGCTTTAGGTCGCCGCCTATCTCAGAAATGATCCCGGCAATTCCGCACATCGCGTGTTCCGATTTCGAAGCTATTCGCTTGGGGCAGGGCTCCTGGCCCGCCTCAATTTTTAATTTTTAATTCCTTTATTGTCAGCATCTGATCGCCAATTCGGGCTCTCTTCTTAGCGAACTGCCGTAGCGCTCGTTGCTCCAGGCCAACGGCAGCGAAGATGAGCAACCAGGGGAGCAGTTGCGCCCGCTGTCGATACACCAGGCCCACGTTACCAGACATCAAGCTGTAAAGGAGGCCAAGGCCAGTGAGAAACAGCAGCAGCGGCTGCACGTCATTGAAGCGGTTTCTGATTGCATGCCACAAGCCTGGCAGCACACCGACAAAGAAGAGCCACCACCACACTATCAGCTCCGGCCCCGTCAGCAGCATGCGCAGACTGCCGAAGCCCAACTGCCACGGGAACGGCGCTAACATCAGATGCGCCGCGCCCACTGCCAGGGCGGCACTGAATCCCGCCGGTGACTGCAAGTCATAATCAGAGCCAAATGCTGAACTGGTGCCGACAGAAGTGAAATGCCGAAAACTCTCGATATATTTAAGATCGAAACTCTCAAGTTGGACCTCCTGGCGAACCAGGACACCTGACAGCACTACCAGCGGCACGATCAACATGATCACGCCCAAGGCCGAACTGAGCGTCAATTTGCGCTCGCCGAATCGCGGTAGTGCCAGGACCAGTACAACTGTGGCGGCCACGATAAAGCCGGCATAAGAGCGAAATGGAATCAATAAGAGAATCGTCAACCCGCACAAGAAGATATGCCGAAGTGAGAACCCGAGACACCTCAGATGTACGCAGCCATAGAGGGCGGCGGTCTCGAGCAGTATGACCACCGGCTCCTTTATCGTCTGCGCGGACCAGATAATCATCGATGGGAAAAGACATACCAACCAGCCCACGCGCTTGGCCACCCAGGGGGAAAAGAGAGCCCGTGCGATACGATAGGTGAAGACAACAGTGAGCGCCCCGAAAAAACAATTGAGCGCCGCAGCCGGTAGCCGGGTTGGCGTATCCGTCAGATAGAAGAAGCTGCCGAGCAGATAATAGTAGCCTCGGTGTTGTTCGCTAAAAGCGCCCAGCAAGACGACAGGTAACTGCAGCAAATTAACTCCCTGTCGCAGCCAGCTACGCCGAAAGTCCACCCCGCGCAGCCAACCACTGGCGTCCTCATCACCTATTACATCTATCAGGCCGAACAAATAAATCGCTATCGACAGCGCGAAGCGTATAGCCAAGGCACACAAAAAGAGCTGTAACTGGAATCGCAGCGTCTGGCGATGATTCAAGGTCGCAAAGAGTGCGACAGAGCCCAGGGTTGCAAGCATGATGAAGAGCACGATCCCAGAAAAGAGATCGGGATCTTCTAACGCACTGCTGGCGAAGAAAGCCATCTATGCCTGCTCCCACTCTTTCAACAGCAGCTCTGTGCGAGGCTCAAGCGTGGAGCGCACAACACGCGCGAACAGATCGGCACATCGATACATTGAATAGCGTTCCTCAATCGTTCGCCGACCGGCAGATCCCAGTCTCTTGCGTAGCGCCGGGTCATTGATGAGCGCCTCCAAGTAAGTGAGCCATTCTTCTGGTGTCTTTGCTAGAAGGCCATTCTCACCGTGCTGGATTACCTCACAATTGGCGCCGACGGCGGAACAGACTGCCGGGATTGCCATCGCCATATAAAGCAAAGCTTTCATCGCACACTTGCCCCGAGCCCACTGGTCGTCGGAAATCGGCATGATGCCAATGTCGAAGTGAGAGATCTCTTCGACTTCAGTCTCTGCCGACCAGCGACGCCAGACAAAAGGAACCCCGGGGAGTATCGGCTCTCGATCCGAATGGACGCGGATCTCTACATCGCAGCGCGCAACCAGCTCGCGCAGGATCGGGGCAAACATTTCCAGGTAGCTCTGCGACGTTGAGCTCCCCGTCCAGCCTACCACGACACGGCCATTTGACTTGCTTTTGTTCACAGGCCGGTAGCGCTCGGTATCCACACTGCTGGGGATAACGGTCACGCGGGGATTGTACTGGCGCGCGTAGTTGGCGAGATAGGAGCTGCCGACAACTACATGCGCACTGATGCGGCAGAGGGTCGCTGTCTTACCGGGAAATTTCAGCCATCCGAATCTGCGGTTGGCTTCGGTAGTGTTCAGTAAATAGATAGCATCATCGAAATCGAAGATCACCGGCCGACGCAACAGAGTGATGGCGCGCTCCAGCACCGCTGGGCCCGCCAAGCAGGCGGCCCGGTGAATCAACACAGCGTCATAGCGCGATACGGCCGCTACATGTAAGAGGCGGCGGGCGAAGGCAATAGCACAAGTGACCGCTTTTGTCATCTGCCGCCCTGGCTTATGGAGAAGCTGAATCTGCAAGTCACTGGTAAAAGGGATCAGATGAACTGAAATACCCTGAGCCTCCAGATATGGGAGCCATTGCTCTATCCGAAATCGCTGGCTGGGCGCTCTATTCAAGGGATAAGGCACCAGGGCGCACAGGGATATTGTATTGTTGTGGTCGCGCATATCATTGCTGCTCCTTCCGAAGGCAATTGGTGGTCGCGGAGGGCCCAAGCTTTGATGCTATCGCTAATCCCAACCGCGCTGAGGCAATGGTTGATTCCCCGTTTAAGCGCACGCCGAAATCCGCTGCAAGAAAAGGCATTGTTCAATACCAACGCAGTCTGATTGCGATCTACTGTTACTGGCGCTTGGTCCCGCGATCGCAAACGCGCCAGGATCTCGTATGGGTTGAAGCCTTCTGTGCGGATCCGCTGATGTTGGAACCCTGCTTTAGCCAGAGCGTAGCGCAAGCCCCGGGTCGTCCAGATGGTGAGATGTTCCGGCGGACTGAAAACACTCCATTCCAATCCGAGAAATCGGCGGTTGAGACTCTCAGCATTCGGAGTAGTAATATAGAGCAGACCTCCAGGGCGCAGCCAGCGCGACGCAGCTCGCAAAAATCGATCGGGCGTGCCAACATGCTCGAGAAACTCCACCATTGTTACCACGTCAAACCCCTCGTCGGGGAAGCGAGGGTCCCCCTCAGCATCTGCAGCAACAACCCAGCCGCGCCGCTCTCCATATTCCAGGGCCTGCGGGGCAATGTCCGCGCCGTAACAGTCCCAACCATAACGCTCTGCGATCTTGAGGAGCCCTCCTTCTCCGTAACCGATGTCGAGCCAACGCCCAGTGCAGCGGAACTGCTCGGCCGAACCGACCAATCGCTCCAGTGAAGCTGTAATCACCGAGGGGAGCTCAAAGCAGGCATGATCGTAATAGTGGTCGTAGAGATCTAATAACTCTCCATTTCCAGGGCACTCGCTGGTGAAAATGCTGCCGCACTCCATGCACAGCGCCAGCTCATAATTGCGCTTATCTCCCACCGACCGCGTCCTGCCCGCACCACATGCCGGGCAAGCGCGTTTATTGGCGAGGGCGCGCTGGGAAATTGCGTCAGATTGATTCAACTTCAATAGCACATTCATAGTCTGAGCGCTCAGACTGCGCGGGCGAAACTTTGAGGTAAAGCGCGCTGCTAAATCATGGCTGTCTTCAAACTGGCAGCCTCAGCGTTAAAGTTGAGCGACTTCAGCCGGATCAGCATGAGTAGAAAGGTGCCACCGCATCTGCAACTGCCAGGATCTCTCCGTTGCCCACCTTCAGTTCGCGAATCTCCCAACCACTCGCTTTCAGACAAGCTGTCAGGTATCCGGCGCTGAACTCGGTTACGTGATCTGCGTCACTGTAACAAGGCAATTGCTGTTGCAGTCGAATATAATTCAGAGGGTCGCTCCCGAAGTCTGGTACCTCGATCACCACTCGCCGGCAGTGCTCACCTATTCGCCGCAACGAATCCTGGGGGTCATCCAAATACTCCAATAGGTGTAGCAACAGGGCGACATCAAACGGGGCCCTGTCTTGCAACACAGACAGGCCATCGCCGAGCACGAATTCCACGTTGTTATCGGCCCTGCAAATTCGGCGCGCGGTCTCCAGGTTGCGCTCGCTGCAATCTACATAAACGACGGCGGCCGCCACCTCCGCCACTGCATGGGATATGATTCCCGTACCGCCACCCAGGTCGATTACCCTCGACCCTGGCGGTATAGACTTTCGCACGAACTCAACCGTGTGCGGCCGCGATAGCGCGAGAGCCTCATCCGGGGGCAACCAATACCAAACCTGCTCCCAGGCAAATCGATGGGTCAGCCTCGCTAGTTCCAAAAGGCCTCGACACATCGTTTTTCTGGGCAACACTCGCCGCAGCAAATAGTACAGACGCGACAAGAAGAGGATACTCAACCTAGGCGGCTTATGGCGATGGAACGTGACTCGCAGTGGCTCTTGGAAAAAAGAAGTACTCATTTCACCTTGTACTTCCCTCTGTTACAACTAACCTAGCCCTCGCGCCTGTCCCGGCAGCGGGCGCGCGCATTAAAGCTTGCTGAATTCAGAAGTGTGGGCACAGGCACTTGCTCGCGCGGCGCGAGAAATGATGTTACGATAGAGTGTGAACTGCCGTTCACAAGCTGGCCCAAGCGCGTAATAAGTCTCAGCGGCATGGCGGCAGCGCTTGTGCAGCTCGTGATCGCCCAGGAGCAACTGAAGTTCCCGGGCGGCTCGACGATACTCAGTCTCGGAATGTTCGTTCACAACGATCCCGACCCGCTCACGGCGAATGATCTCCTCAGTGTCACTCACATTGGCAGTGACAACGACCGGTAACCCTGCCGCCCAGTACTCCCCTATCTTGGTTGGTGATCCCCCATGCTCGCTGAGTCCCCGAGGCAGGAAGTGCAAGCCGGCGTGCTGATGTGACAGTTCGGCTGGTATCGCAGCATGGGGAACACCATCTAGTGACCAGACATCGCCTGGCAAGCCAGCTGAGCTGAAAATCGAATCGACCAGATGTGGCTCCGCCCGAGTAAGGACGCGGAGATGCACCTGACCCAGCTCGCGACAAGCAACAGCCACAAAGCGACCGATCGCGTCAAGCTTATAGCGTCCGCCAACGCTGCCGAGGTAAACCAAGCGTAGCACATCTCGTGGGGTGGACAACTGCGATGGATTCCAGCAGAAACGATCCAGCTCCACACAACTCGGGACTACAATCACCGGGGTGTTCCAGCGCTGGACGGCTGGCAGGCCCATCAATATATCCTTCGCCCGGTGCGACAGCGCAATAATACCATCCGCCTGCGCGTACAACAACTGCTCAAGAGATCTGGCGATGCGGTGCGGCGCTGAGCCCGCTTTCCACACGCCAGCATCCACCTGCTCGTCGGGATAGAAACCCTCATTGTGATAGATCAGCTTTGCTCGCAGAAGCGGCGCAAGAGCGAGTCCTATTAGGCCGCCAATAAACGTACGCGCATGGATGATGTCAGGCCGGGCGCGCAGTTGCGCCAGAATACTGCGCATGCAGCCGTGAAGAATATCGAAAGTCGTCGCTGGTACCTTCGGACGCTTATGATAACGGAGCGGTATCCACTGCACGCCGTGTCGATTGAGCGAGCCCCGTATCTGCGCTATCTCTTCCTGACAAGCCAGGTCCAGAGGCTTTTCAAAGGTCACCAGAGTTAGCTCGACACCCAAATCCGCCAACCTTTTCACAGCTGGCAAAACGAGGGACTGACCTAATGGTTCGGCAGCGCCCCAGTAAACAATATAGAGTACTCGCGGCTTCAATGTCCTTCGCCTTCTCTAATCAGATTGTCTCGGCCATTTGACTCGCTCGTAAACGGGCAACCACGCGAGCAGGAAAAGCCACCAAGTAGCTCACCTGGCGCAGATCAAGTGCAACGGCCCGTGCAGCACAGCGCGCAAAGTCACGATAGCGGTGCGCGCGAAAGTAGGAGCCAGCAAGAACCATGTAATTCAGCGCAAAAGCGGCTCGATGGCGCGCGCGCAGTGAGTTTGGCAGATCAGGCATAGCAAACCCTTTCTCAAGAACGCGTAAACTGTCGCGCTCGAGGAGCGCTACATTGCGGCTCATATTAGCGCCATGTTGTCTGTACATAACCAGTGGCTCATCCAAGTAGAGAAATTCGGTCAGCGCCGAGAGGCGAACCCACATGTCCCAATCAGCACATTGGCTGAGAGTCATATCGAACCCTCCTACCACTGCCAGCAGCGAACGCTCGCATAATACGCTGACACAGCCCACCACATTTCCGATCGTGAGCAGATCTTCCAACGTCGATCCCTGTCGCTTGCTCCTATGTACAGTTAGCGGGGTGAGATCCTGATCGACCAACAAATATGCGCTGTAGCAGGCGCGACACTCACGGTGACTCTCAAGCGCCGCGAGCTGTCGCTCCAATTTGTGCGGATACCAGGTATCGTCGGCGTCCAGGAACGCGATATATCGACCGCTACTTTCCTCGATGCCACGGTTGCGGGCAACTGCAACACCGCGATTCTCCTGGCGAAAATAACGCACCGGCGGCCCATAGAGACGCATCACCCTTTCAGTCCCGTCGGTGGATCCATCATCAATAACCAAGACTTCCAAGTCCTGGAATGTCTGGGCGAGCACGCTGTCAACGGCCTCGGTAAGATAGCGGACTGAATTATACGTGGGAATGATCACTGAGACTTCGGGCATGGGTTTCTCCTTTTTCCTCCGCTCTGCTTGCAAGCCGTCTGTAGATAGCTTCGTAGGAGCGGACCATACCTTCGAAGCGAAATCGCCTTAGAACTTTCTCGCGTCCTGCGCCTGCCATCCTCAATCGTCGCGCCGGATCATTGATGAGGACAGCAATCGCATCCGCGAGGGCTTGACTATCGGCAGGGGGCACTAGAATTCCGTCCACGCCGTCGTCCACAATCTCAGGGATTCCACCGACGCGCGTGGCAACTACTGGGGTGCCGAGATAGAGAGCTTCCGTCAACACCAATCCAAAGGCCTCAGCCACGCTGGGCAAGACCACAACATCAACCGCCGCCATCAGTTCTGCTACGTCCTGGCGAAAACCGAGAAACCGCACGATATTTTCGCAACCGAGAGAGCGAACCTCTGCCTGGTAGATATCTTCGAAGGTGCCAGTACCAGCGACCAAAAGCAGGATCGGACAATCCACCCGCCGCTTCAGTTCGGGCAGCGCTCGGAACAGGTAGGTATGGCCTTTCTCGGAATGCAATCGAGCGACGACCAGCAACAGATGAGCGTTTCCGGCCGCCAATTCCCGCCGCACGCGCTCACGGACATCTGGCCCAGGGAGCTTGACACGCTCAAAATCGATCCCATTCAGGACGACGTGGACTTTCTCGGCCGGAGCGAGTTCCTTGCTAATCAGGTGATCCGCTGTATGTTGCGATACCGCGATGACACTGTGACTGAGTCTGGTGCAAAGCCGATCCAAGCGCACATGCCAGTGCTTGTCAATGCGCGTGTGGTAATCTGAGTAATGGCGAGTCACTATCCGCGTGGGTGTGCGCGCCAGCACGCCGGCCAGTAAACCGATAACAGAGGGTTCGAATAGGTGCGTGTGGAGAATATCTATTCTCTCCCGACGCAAGAATCGAGCAAGGCGAATCACCCCCAGCAGGTATTCCGCCCGGTGACGGCAATCGCAACTGAAGCACTGGACGTCATGGGCTGCCATGTACTCTCGCAGCCAGGGGGCTATCGGATTGAGCGTGCCAAAGTACATCTGATAGCGGCTGCGGTCGTGCCAGCGCGCTAGTTGCGGGAAAAAGCCGCTCGTGTCACTATCCTGGGCAAAATGCAGAATGCGTGGCATTTGAAGTAGCTATAAAACCGCCGAGCACGCAGAGCGCACTGAGCAAGAGCTGAGCGGTTGAAGAGAGCCGTTAGAGGCTGAGCCAGTTTTCATGTTTGGAGGGGTGGAACGCCCTGAAAGTCGTTGTCTGTGATGAGCAAGATCAGGTCACATTGTTGGCCCGCGTGATAGCTTTGATTTCAGCGTCCACAGCGGCCCATTCTCGCTGCCAGGTTTCCAGATCAAAATTGGGATCAGCGGGCGTGCCACGCAGCGCCTCGGCCAATGAACCCTGCGCCGGACGGAGGTTTGGGAGATTGGGGGCGGCGGTTTTAATCTTGTTCACAACTTCCTCTGGTGTGAGAAATGTGATGTCTCCGTCCAGGACGCGATTCAAGATGTCGAGGATGAGTTCTTCCACGGATCGATGCTGCGCCTCGGCCCGACGCCGTAATTGGGTCTCGATATGATCCGGCAATATGATAGTCACAGTCATGGCATCATCTCCTTGTTCGAGCACATTCACAGTATAATCCGAATGCCGGTATCAATACAACATCGCCTGGTCTGAGCTATTCATTCTCCACCCATACGATTTCACTTTACTCGACGGCCTGGGCAAACCGATGCTCTGCACCAGGCACTGCGCCATAGCGTTTCAACCCTCTTCGATACCCACGGAAGATGTGGATGCCCAGGAGCAGGCGGTAGACCCGATCCAGGGCGGCACTAGTTGGGGCAAGACGCTCCAGCAGCGAAGCGACGCGAAACAGGGCTTCGATAACCACTCGATTCGCAAGCACGGCTTTGATTACTTTGCGCAAGCTTTGAGCAAGAGATTCTTCACCCCACTTGACCGGCCCGTTTATCCGCTCGCGCTCCAGATTGTCCGGCAAGTCAGGATGCCGCTGGCAGAAAGGCATCATCTGCTCGCTGCCCCATTCTGCGCGGCGGCAGTAGCTGCGAATGTCGAGCGCGCTGTCGCGATGGAGCGCTCTGGCTTCTGGCAAATAGACGATTCGCCCGCCGCGCGCGGTGTGACGCAGGGCTAGGTCTTGATCCTCACTGCTAACAATCCTGTGCTCAAATCCCTCCAGCTTTTGGAACAAATCTCGAGAAATGGACATATTCGCCGCAGTGCAGAGATTGCGCATAGCTGTCAGCGCTCGATTGGTGGGCACGAACTGTTGCTCCAGCCTCTGTCGAAAACGGCCGAACGGTTCTACTAGCGCCTCGCGTGGCAAGGAAATTCTACCTACCACAAGCGCATCTGGCCACTCCCGATGCGCACGCAGGTGAACTTCCAGGAAGTCGTCCCTGACGATAATATCATCATCAACAAAGATCAACAGGTCGCCTTTAGCTACCGTTGCGCCTGCATTGCGTGCTGCCGATCTCTCAGTCCCTTCCAACCGCACGAGGGTACAGCTTGGGCCCTCTGCATCTTCTGGGAGAATCATAGGAGGAGACGAACCATCATCCACTACAATGATCTCGTACTCAGTAGCCGGAAGGCTCTGTTGTTTGAGACAGGCGAGGGTATCTGCCAGCTTCTCTGGGCGATTATGAGTTGGAATGATGACGCTGATCACAATGTGACTCATCGCTCACTCCCCTGCTAGCGTCGCTGTTGCACCCAACTGGCTACAAACATCACTGACAAAGCTAGCAACAGCCTGACGGGTACCTGTTATCGGCGTTATCTGTTTAATTTTTTCGTTGTTGATATTGACAATGCGCGGCTGAGCCAGTGGGTGTAACATACTGAGATCTAACTCGCGCCTTGCCAGACGAGCTATTTCGGCAGGCGAGATCAGCCCGTCACCGCAGACGTTAAAGATCTCACCATAAACTCCAGCCCCCACTAACTGCCACACAATTCGAGCCACATCATTGGTAGCCATAAATTGGTACTGAGAATCGGGGTGAATGCGCAATGGACGCCGGTGCAAGATATCGTAAACTGGATTCTTCCGCAAGCCAGGGCCCACCATCCCCGCCAAGCGCACGATCAGCCAGCGGTCGGCATAATGTTGCACAAGCTGCTCGGCCAGTAATTTGTGAAAGCCGTAATGCGAGACCGCGGCTAAATCGATCGGTGAACTCTCTCGCGTCGCCTCTGGTGAAGTTAAATCACTGTAAATGTCCACGCTGGAGATATGAACGTGTAGCCCGGCAGGGAAATCGCGCAGGGTGTGCAGCCGGTGCGTAACTGAGAGGCCAAAATCCTCATGGGGTTGGCTCTCCGCCAAATATTTTCTGGAATTGCAAGCTGCCTCGATAACAACATCACTCCTTCTTCCCGCCATCTGAGCATAGTTACTTCGCGCCACCTCGACCAGTTCGATGCCATGCCGTCCGGCAAGGTAAGAGACAAACGCGGAGCCGACAAAACCTCGGGCCCCTATCACTGTTACCCTCATCACAGCGCAACCTTCAGCCGCGCGGTAGCACAATTGGACTCAAACCAGGCGATAGTCTTCTTCAAACCTTCCCGCAGTGAGGTGCGGCAATCGTATCCTAACCGCTTGCGCATCCGGGTAACGTCGAAGCCCTTGTACATTTGCCCATCCGGCTTCGATGCGTCCCAGCGAATGCGCCCCCGGTAGCCGGTCAGTTCGGCAATAATTTCCGCTAACTCTTTAATGGTGGTCTGAACACCGGACGAGATGTTGACGATTTCGCTGCTGTTATAGGCCTCGGCAGCAAGGATAATTGCCTGGCAAGCGTCTTCGACATAGATGAAATCGCGGATCGGTTTGCCGCTACCCCAAACCACCACTTCATCCTGCGCATTGATCCTGGCCTCAGATAACTTGCGAATGAGTGCCGGGATAACGTGTGAATTCTCCAGGTCAAAATTGTCGTAAGGGCCGTAGAGATTGCCTGGGGCCAGGACAACGGCGTTAAAGCCATACTGCTGGCGATAGGCCTGAGCTTGAACCACACTCATCTTTTTGGCTAATGAGTAGGGAGCGCTTTCAGGCTGAGGATAGCCGTTCCACAACTCGGTCTCCGGTATCGGGCTGGGGGCAGTCGCTGGATAACTGCAACCACCAATTAGGGTAATATACTTCTCTACGCCGGCCCGCCACGCTTCATGCAACATCAGGGTACCCATGAGCAAATTCTGATAGCAATAGTCCCCTGGAAACCTCTTGTTGGCCAAAATCCCGCCTATCAGCCCGGCCAGGTGGAAGACCAGATGGGGCCGAGCGTCAGCTAGCAACCGCCGAACTTGATCTTGCTCCAGCAGGTTGCACTCTTGGCGGGTAGGCGCGATCACCTCACACCCTGTCCTCTCAACCAGTGGCACGAGGTTGCGTCCGACAAAACCGCTGGCGCCGGTGACCAGAACGCGCTTGCCATGCCAGAATGAACTCTTTCGGTGAAGTACCTCATTCTTGCGAGTCATCTTTGACCTCCCCGGTTTAGACTGCAAGCTATAGCTCTTCGGGAAAAATACTTTTCAGTTCGGGCGCAGCAGCGCCCGAACTAGCTGCAATCTTTTTTTAAGGTCTATAGATAGAATCTAGCTGATTCGCTCTCAACAGAATATCGACCAGCGAATGGGGATTGTGGAATCTTTTCCAGCCTGAGCTGAAGCGTTGGGCCTTTGAAGCGTATTCTTCGTACCCGTGGATGAGTTGCAGGACCTTTGCAGTCAGATCATCGATATTACCGCTGCGAAATTCCACCCCGCCACCTGATCTGCTCAGTTCGCGAGCCATCCAGGTGTTGCTAGGAACAACTACTGGCTTTGACAGCGCCAGCGCCTCGGCAAAGATACCTGATGTGGCTTCCGCATACTTAGCATCGAGATAGGGTATAAGCACGATATCCAGGTAACGAAGCAGGTCGGCGTAGTCACGTTCCGATAGTCTCTCAGGAATGAGTATTACCCTATCTCCTGCCTGTTGGGCTAGGCCCCTCAACTCTGCCACTCCATTTGCAGGCTGTCCGTTATCATACCCACTGGCGGAATTAGGACACTGAATGATGAACTTAGCCTCCACGCTTGTATCGGCTAAAACGCGCCGGATCAACTCGGGCAGCAAAAGGAATCCTTTGGCTGCTCTGGCATCACCCATATAACCGATACAGATGCCTCCGCCTCGCGTCAGACCATATCGCATGTGAATCGTGTCATGTGAAATCGCAACATCACTATCTGCGCTGAAAATGAACCCATTGATAGGAATAGGCAGAGTGACAATCCGATGCCGGTAGACTCGCGCATAGTCCTCCGATAACGGCTCGCTATCTGTGAGCAAAACAAACCGGTTCCCCAGTTTGGCATGGATAGCGTTCAGGTAGTACGGTTTAATCCGCCAGTAAGGGTGCACAAGTAGTTTCAAGCGACTACAAGAATAGAAACGAGGCGTCTGGCGAAGCAGAATCGTTAGATGGCCTGGCAGCTTGTGCCGCCAGAGATAACGATTCCAGCCAATCAGCTCGAAATCGTTCACTGTGTGACAGAATACCAGTGCATAGTCCTCTATCGGGATCTGCTTTAAGGCGCGCTCCAATTCATCACTGTAAATGACGCTCTGCGAGTAAAGGTATATCAGGTCGCGCAGGGGACCATTGCCCGCAGGATAATCATAGGCGCCAAAAGAGAAGACCGGGCGGTAGCCGAACGCTTCTGCTAGACCGCTCGCCAGATGCTTGTTGGCGAACACAGTAACGCTGATGCCCCTCTTTTCCAGCGCAGCCTGAACGGCCCTGGTGTAGGAAAAGTTGTGGCCGCCCAGATTTCTCATTCCTGAGTCGATGATCAGAACCTTTTTCCTGGAGGCGAGATTCATTGCTAGGAACTCAGCACGTAGCGTCGCCTGGCGCCATTGCTCTTCTTGGCGATGCCACAAACTGCAAAGCCAAATGCCCACCACACAGCATACTCAAGCATTGCCGCATCACGTCGCAGCAATGCCCCAAGCAGCAGCCAGGGAAAGAGCAAGCGGACTCGATTGGAGGTGAGGTATTTGCATTCCAACACCTCCCCCTGGTACATGCGGAAGAGCCGATACAGGCTTTGCGGAGTGTGGGGGCGTCCAACATGTGTGGGGTCATCATAGAAATTTAGCGATCGGAATTGCTCGAATTTGAACGGCATCGACGGCAAGCGTAAACTCCTATCAGAAGGACACTCCAGATATAGCAAACCGCCTACCTTCAATACTCTGAATATCTCATCCATCAGCAGCGTTGGACGAGTAAGATGTTCACTGATATGGCTGGCAATGATTGCGTCAAAGGACTCATCAGGAAATGGCAACGGTGAAGAATCGACATCAACTGGAACAAACACATAACCCTCAGGCGGCGCGTCTTGGGGCACCTCACGATCGATCCCGTAGTGCTTGAGGCCGCCCACCCCAATTTGCTCACAATACCTGAAGAAGTTGTAATTCCAACAACCGACATCGAGAACGCATCCCTCACTCGGTATCAGGCTGGCAAAATGTTGCTTCGGATGCTGCTTCACAAATATCCTCTCCAAATCGACGATTTCAGAGGGGGATGATTTCTTTCGCCTACAGGAGCCGATAAATGAATTGCTTCACAAATATCCTCTCCAAATCGACGATTTCAGAGGGCGGGTTGCTTTTTATATTCCCTGACACACCCAACCTGGGGAGAGTTAAGCACCAGCCAAGCCTGTATCGCCTGACCAATGAGATTCACGCCAACAAGAGCAATTGCCATTGCCCCCGCCATACCTGGTAAGCCCAATATTCTGGTCAACCAGATGCCCGCAATGACTGTGACTACCGCATTAGCTATTGCAATCAAAGCTTGACCACCCACCCGCTCTAGCCCATAAAGCATCACCGATGCCGGCGTCACAACTGCAGCCACTAACACATAGAGACTCAAAGCCAGGATCAGCGCCTGATCTGGCACCATCTCCCAGCCTACCCACAAGCGCACAACAGCCTTAGCAAGAAACATCAAAGGGACCACCATGCATAAGCTAGCCACAGCCGAGATTATCAGCGAGCGCTGTAGCGTGCGGCGGATCCAGGGCCAATCCTGGCGCGCCTGCGCTTCGCCGTAGGCCGGCATGAGCGGAAAGGTGAACATCTGTACGACCATAAGCGGCAATGTCAAAAGCCGCTGGGCAATATTGAAGATGCCTACCTGCACTGGCCCCAACACCTGAACTATGATCATCGGCTGACTCTGGAACATGCCAATCCCGGCCAACTGCGCCACCAGATATTTGCTCCCCAGAGACGTCAACCGACGCAATGAGCGGCGGGTCACTGCCTGAGGCACAGGGAGCAACCAGGGGTACCGACGCTTGAAGAGATAAGCTATATTGATAATGGCGACGAGAATACGTACGCTCGAGAGAGCAAACACTAATAGAGGAAGCCCACCCTGGATATGCGTCACGCCCAAAAGGGCCACCAGCGATAGCAGACTGCCTGCCATCCCCCACCCATTCCCGATATAGCCCTCCTGGTAACCCTGGTAAATGGCGTCGGCAATGCTAATAGGAAACATCAACACAAAGCTCATCAGCGAAAGGATCACAGCCCAGTGCAATTCCGACAATGGGACAGTAGACGCGGTATTGAACACCGCCGGCCATGGAATGAAAGGGAACGCAAGCGCGAAGACGAAAGACAGCAAGGCTGCGATTCCCATCAGGCTCCAAAAGGCAGTAGCGACCAATTCTCGAGCCAATTCTCGGTCATCCTTGCCAGTGGCTTCAGCCAAACTGTTGATAAGAGCATTGCCAGCAAATCCCAGATTGCTGATGGTCAGCCAGCTCAGCAGGCTGTTCATGGTCAACCACACCCCATATCGCTCCCGGCCCAGATAATTTAATGTCAATGGTATTGAGATGAGGCCGCTAGCAATGATCAGACCCTGAGAGATCATCGATGTGACACCTGTCAACCCTGCTCGCCGAAGCCGCTCTTGACCACGATTATTCGGCTGAGCCAGTAACAGGCTACTACGGAGAGCTCTCAATTGAATCATCACGCGAACGCGAACGCCTCGTTCAATACAGGTTGATAAAACAGCAGGGCGCTGCCGGTATGATCAAAAGCAAAATCGACTCGTCGCAATTCATAAAGCGCTTGCTCTACTGCTTGCTGATTCGCCGGCTCCACCATCAGCAGCAAGAATCCTCCCCCACCAGCACCCAGCAACTTACCGCCGATTGCGCCAGCCCGGCGCGCGCGCTCGTAGTAGCTATCTATTGTTGGGTTTGAAATCTTACTAGATAGATCCCGCTTGGCCATCCAGGCACAATGCAGCAATTCACCAAAGGCCGCAATTGGCTGATCGTTGACGAGAACATCCAATCCCTGGCTTACTAGATCGCTCAGGTAAGTCAGGTCATGTGAAATCACGCCCCGCTGTGTACGTTCAATCTGCTCGTCCAGTATCAGGTGCGAGTAGCGAGTAATACCTGTGTAGAAAAGCATCAGGTTCGTTTGGAGCTCAGCCAGCCGTTTCGGCGAGAGCGGTACCGGTGATACCTTTACACTGCCGTCCCTACTGAATTGTAGGTGCACCAACCCACCACAGGCACAGGTGTACTGATCCTGTACCCCCACCCGCTCGCGTAACATCACTTGCTCTACGTATACAGCCTCCGCCGCAAGCTGGGTTGCACTCACCAACTCGCCTTTAGAGGCATGTAGTGCATGCAGGAGCCCGACTGTAAATGAAGAAGACGATCCCAGACCGCTGCGAGCCGGCAGATCACCTACATAGTGCACCTGAACATTTCCATCCAGGCCGAGGAACTGCATGCAGCCCCGCACTGCTGGGTGTTTAATTCGGTCCACGCTATTGACGAGCTCTGTACGAGAATAGCTGACCCGGATGGTATATTCAAACAGGTCGGCCAGTGGGTTGACTATAACATAGGAGTACTTATCTATGGCCGCTCCTAACGTTTGGCCGCCGTGCTGGCGAAAGTGGTCTGGATAATCAGTGCCCCCACCCAGGAAGCTGATTCGTAGCGGCGTTTTCGTTATTATCAAGTCAGAGCCCTCAGTTGTGCGAGATATGCTGGTACAGAGCTTTTGCAAATTTGCCTTTCGCGCCCATTAGTCGGGGGTGAGGCGACTGCCCGACCACAAGATACGGTAGCGAATTTCAAATTGGCAAAAGTTCAGTCAAATTGGCAAAAGTTCAGCTGGTACTTATCTGTAAGTGCTAGCGGATGGCCAGGTGATAGTTGTTGCAGGATCTGCTTCCGATCGCCGAAGAGTGCATGTTCGACCAGAGTGCAAATAATGTGCCCAATGGCGATATGGGTTTCCTGGATGTGTTGCGGGTTGTTGCTAGGGATTCTGATAACCACTTCAGCCAGGCCAGCCAGTTGCCCACCGGTAGCACCAGTGAAGGCGACTGTGTGCAAACCGAATTCTCGCGCAAGCGAAATAGCACGCACCACGTTCGTTGAGTTCCCGCTTGTGCTGATACCGATCAATACATCTCCAGGTCGCCCTAATGCTTCTACCTGGCGAGCAAATGTTCCCTCGAAACCAAAATCATTAGCATTCGCCGTCAGGAATGAGGTATCCGTCGTCAGGGCAATCGCAGCCAGTGCCGGGCGCACGAAGTCTTGGCTCAACGCACTCGTGAACTCGGCAGCAATATGTTGGCAATCGGCTGCGCTGCCCCCGTTGCCGCAGAGCAGGATCTTGCTGCCGCGCCGCAGGCAATCCACCATCAACGCCGCTGCCTTGGCAATGTCAGCGGCACACACCTCAGCCGCCGAACGCTTGACCTCTGCACTATGCGTCAGATGGTCACGGATTACGTTGTGCCAACGCCCGTCGTTCCGGTCCATTTCAACCTCCTATTCTCTTCCACAACCAAACTCTGGATCAGGTGAGCAGCCTCCAAGACTACAGATTCTTGAAGCGCCCTCGCCCAATCATTCGGTACCCTTTCACTAATTCTCGGATCCCCTCATCTAGCGATCGCTGCGCCTCGAAACCCGCCTCTCGCAGGCGCTGGTTGGAAACGATGTAGTTGCGCTTATCAGGATCGCTCCCCACTGGCGCGAAATGAATGTAGAAGTCAGGCACATACTTCTTGATCATCAATGCCAGTTCCCGCTTAGATAGGTTGGCTGCGTCTAGCCCCAGGTTGTACGGCTGCCCTACCATCCGGCTACTGTTCTCAATACTGTGGATGAAGCAATCAGCCACGTCCCGGACATGAATGTAATTGCGCTTGAAGCCCTCCTCAAAGATGGTGATGTACCTGTCAGTAACCGCTGCGTAAACAAAGTGATTCACCAGCAGGTCCAGGCGCATGCGGGGCGACATGCCGAACACTGTGGCTAGCCGCAGGCTGATCACGTTTGGGCTACTGAGCAGCTCCGCCTCTGCCTGCACCTTGGTCCGCCCGTAAAGGGAGATAGGTTCCAGGGGTGTCTCCTCGGTGCAGTAGCTATCGCCGGACTGAGTGCCGTAGCCGCTGTTAGTGGCGGGGAAGATAATCATCTGGCGGGGGCTGCGCAACCGGTTCAGCAACCGCACCGCTTCCAAGTTGACCGACCAGGCCAGCCAAGGGTCCCGGTCACACGCTGGCGCACCCACGATGGCTGCCAAAGGGATCAACACATCGGCATCCTTCACCAGGCAGCGCATCAGCGTTTCGTCCCGCACATCGCCGAAAACGAACTCAAAGCGCGAGTTGGCACACAAGTGGGATAGATTGTGCTCGGTGTATATCAACCTGTCTATAACTGTCACTTGATAGCCGGCGTCCAGTAGGTGTTCGCAGAGAATAGAGCCGATGTAGCCAGCGCCGCCGGTAATGAGAGCTTTCATTGCCATCTACGTCCGTCTCCTATATGGTCCTTTTCGCCGCATTCGTACTCAGCGGCTCAGGATTCTGAGTTCTCCGATGTATCCGGCCGAACCAACTCTTTAGCTCCGGCATTCCTGAGCAATTGAACTATCTCGCTGTGCCCTCTTGATGCCGCAAACGCCAAGGCTGTACGGCCATCCTTGTATCTCGCATTCACATCAGCGCCTCTGCCCAGCAACGCTTGCACGATTTCCGCTTGGCCCTGTGCTGCTGCAATCATCAATGCTGTCAAACCATTTCTGTTCCTCGCATTCACATCAGCGCCTTTGTCCAACAAAACCATCACGGTTTCAGCATCGCCGCTAAATGCCGCGCGCATCAGCGCCATGTGGCTACCATTGTCCTCCGCATTCACACTAACATCTTTGTTCTCCAGCGCCTGCGCGGTATCGGCATGGCCTTCGAATGTGGCGTTCACCACAGCAGCCGAATCATCCCTCTTTTTCGCGTTCGGGTTTGTCCCTGCAACTAAAAATAGATCTACCGCGGTGGTCTCGTCCCTGTTCGATCTCTCCGCAGAAGTCTCTTCACTGGACTGGACACTCGTCTGGTTTAAATCTTGCCGGTAGCTGGAGTAACAGCGGTAATAGTAATAATCATCATAGCCGTCGCGCCGCAAATCGACGTTATTCAACACGATCCCGAAGATCTTTGCGCGGACTCTGGAAAGCTCCTGGCGGGCGTGACGCACAACGTTGCGCTTACTCTTGCCACCTTGTACTACAAGCATAACGCCGTCAACGAGAGTAGATAGTATCACTGGGTCAGTCACACTGATTAGCGGCGGCGAGTCGATCAGTATATGATCGTAGCGTTCGGCGAGCACCCGCAGCATGTTCCTCATCTTCCCGGAGCCGATCAGCTCGGCCGGGTTGGGCGGGATCGGGCCGCAGGGAAGCAGCGACAGGTTCGCTATCTGTAGCTTCTGGATCAGATGGTCGATCTCGACTTCGCGCGACAGGTAGGTTGATAAGCCGCGCGCACAGCTGACGCCGAACACTTTGTGGACTGTCGGTTTGCGAAGATCGGCATCGATGATCAATACTGACGCCCCGAGATACGCCAGCGACATTGCTGTATTGACGGTCGTGGTGGTTTTGCCCTCGCCAGGCTGGCCGCTAGTTACAAGTATCGTCTTAGGGGGTCCACCGGCAGCCGACAGCAGCACTGATGTCCTGAGCGCGCGGTATGCTTCGGCCGCCGATGAGCGATCATCGAGCGCCATCAACTGGCCAGGCTTGAACTGGTTTGAGTTCCCGTTCGAGCCATTACTGGCAATAGCCTTGTGCTTGCCATTTCTCTTTGCCGATAGCAAGCGCGTCTTTGGCGCCATGACAGCGGGTATAACTCCGAGGGTGGGCAATTGCACATAGCGGGTCACGTCCTCGACGGTCTTGATGGTGTTATCGAGATATTCGAAGAAGAAAGCCAGGCCGACGCCGACTGCTAGGCTGAGGAACAGCCCAATCAGTATCGCGCGCAGCCGCTTCGGGCCAATCGGTACCGTTGGCACTTGCGCCGACTCAATCACCCGTATGTTGCTGTGCTGCTCAGCAACCTGAACATTTGCCTGGTTGGTCTTATCTAGAAAATCTGTGTAGAGTGCTTTGGTGGTCTCGAGTTCTTGTTTCAGTATGTTGTACTGTATGGCAGCCTGGTTTTGCTGAACGGCCTCGGATTTGGCCTGCTCAAGCGATGCCCTGAGCAACCGCTCGTCGCGGACGGCGCGCTCGTAGTCAGCCTTGAGCTTCTCTTCGAGCATACGGCGACTGCTATCGATCTGCTTTTGAAGGGCGACCATCTGTTGTTGAATCTCAATAAACCGCGGGTTCTCAGGCCCGTACTTGACTTCGATCTGTGCCGCCATGACCGTAAGCTCACCGAGCTTCTTCTCAAGTTCCGCTATCTTTGGATCAGCGAACGCCTGGGGGAGCTGAGCGACGCGGCCAGCCTTTACCTCTTCATAGAGTGATTGCTTGAGTATGCGATCGGTTTCGGCGCGCGTCACTTGATCGTGCAGGCTCGCGAGCTTGCTGGCCGATAAGTTCTCGCTACCTTCGGTCGAGAAGATATTGTGCTCGCGGCTGTAATTGGCAAGCGCCTGCTCGGCCTGCTCAACCTTGGCCTTGAGCTCGCGCGTCGAGCGATCGAGCCAGGCCGATGTGTTGGTGAACTTCTCGGTCTTGCTCTGAAAGCTGCGCCGAATGAAATCTTGCGCAATGCCATTAGCGACGGATGCAGCAATGACCGGATCGGTGTGCATGAACGAGATGGTTAATGCTCGCGTGTCCGGAATCTGCTCGACGGTCAGATTCTTTTCCAATATGTCAACGAAAGGCGCCAGCCGTGTGGTCTCTGCAGGCGAACTTATAGCTCCCTTATCCGGCCGTATCTCTGTTGTATCAACCGCATCTTGCGGCACTTGCACTTGGTCCTGGGTAGGCAACTTATCGCTTATGGTCTTGAGCGCCTCCCAGAGCGATTTCTTCTCAGCTATATCGAGGAATTTCGGATTCAGAGCCAACTTCAGGTCAATGACTACATCTTCAAGCAGCGGGCGGCTCTTGAGCATAAGCATCTTTGTCTTTATGCTATCGGAGTCGTCGGTCTGTATGACCACATCCCCTGATTTCACCAGAGTCGCATGGTCTTTCCCAATCTCAATTGTCGCCGATGCCTGATATATAGACTTGGTCCGGTACACTTCGATAGTGGCAATGGTGGTGACAACTATGGCTATAACGATGACCAGCCACTTCCGCTTGCGGACAGTGTGCCACAGGTCGCGTAGATGAATGCTGTCGTTTTCTGTGCCGTTACCGTGACTATATGAGGCTAAATCCGTATAGCTGATCACACTGGGACCGGGCCGAGACGCAGGCGGCATCACGGGCAACTCGCCCAGTGGTGAAAGCTTTTCTAGTTCAGACCGTTCGCCTGTCATTAGTGATTCTTCCACTACTTGTGTAGCGCGCTAGTAGCGCAGCGGCGCGCGCGCTGCGCTGAAGCCGAATGCAGACAACAGCGCGCCGCTCACCGACTTGAACCGACTGTTAGGAATGATGATTATGTCGTTTGCCACTATTGGAATGTCTTCCTTCTTGCCGCCCATCACCTCGCTTATGTCCACTTTTATCTCCTGCCGCTTCCCGTCGGCTGAGCCCTCGCGGAAGATGACCCCACGGTTTGTGGCGGCCTTAAAGGTTGTGCCCTGGGCTAGCGAGATGGCTTGCCGCAGCGTCGTCCCCTCTTTGAGGGGGAACGAGCCCGGCGCATGCACTTCGCCAGCGACGAAGAAAACATCAGTTGGAGGTATGTTGATGATATCGCCTGGCTCAACAAAAATGTCCTGATCGAAACTGCCCTTGAACAACGCGCTGATATTCGCTTTTATCAATTCGTACTTGGCACCATCCTCAGTAGCGGAATTGGGGGCCTGAGGCTGCTTGATCTCGCGGATGATGAAGGCGGACGACCCGTGATTGTCGGCCAGCCCGCCAGCAATTGTGATCAACTTCAGCAGCGACGGTCGGCCCTGGATCTGATAGACTCCTGGGTGGCGAACCGCTCCCTGGATGAAGAACGAGTAGCTGTTGTACTGTCTTACCACAACCGTGACCTGCGGTTGTTTAAGGTAGCGTCCACGCAAGCCATCAGCGATGAGCTTTGCCAGCTCTTCTGTGGTCTTTTGCTGAGCCACGATGCGACCCAGATACGGCATCAAGAATGTGCCAGCGGCGCTCACGCGGAATGTGCGCGATAGCTCAGGCGCATCTTCTACCTGAACGTCGATAACATCGCCGGGCGCGATGCGGTAATCTTCATCCGACTCGACAAGGATGATCGCGGAGCTTCGCTCGCCGCCCGCTTGAGCGGTGTGCGCTCCACCGCTGGTAGGTACCCGGGGGTGTCCCGCCATCTGCTGGCGCCCCTCCTGTGCCTCAAGAGATAAAGGGCCTCCTGCAATGGGAGCGAGCGCCAAAACAAATAGCGCAGCCCAGAGAGCCATTCTCATCTTGTTAGCCTTTGTCATCACAATCAAGCAACCCTTGCGAAACCAGTGGCGGCATTCATGCGTGCGGCGCGTTGTGTTGTTGGCTCGGCTGCTGTCGTGCCAATGTGCCATGCCACAGCGGAAAAGAACAAAAATAGCAGCGCATGGGAGGGCAACTGAAGATTGAAGTCGAATAGACTGTGAACTAGTATCCCGAAAATGCTGGCGCCACTGCCGAGCGCAAGCCCGGCCAGCAGCGGGTCGCGCGACCTTATGCCGCGCGCGACTGCGCGACAGGTCGACACGATAAACCACAGAGCGATCGCGCCGCCTACGATGCCGCAATCTGCCAGTACTTGCAAGTAGTCGTTATGCGCTTGCCCGATCACTTCCCATCCGTTGCCTCGACTATAGATCGGGTGGGCCGTCTGAAAAGCGCCGAGGCCGACGCCCGAAAATAGGTTCGCTCGAATCATGGCTAACGTATCTATCCATATCCATCCGCGGCTAGCCAAGAACGTTTCTACCTGTGGGTCCGCGCTCACAAGTCGGCCGCGAGTGATGCGATTGATAACAGGGTCAGCGCCGATCCAAAGGACCCCCACCGCAATAGCAACGACGATGGCAACAACGGTTCCGACCCTCATAAGAATGAAGTAAGAAGAAGGGAATCTTCCCATTCCCCCTTCATCCCTTGCCCTTCCACCTTCATCATTGCTCCCCAGACGCACGCTCACTACCATGATGAAGATCAGCTCGGCGGCCAGGCTGATCATCCCGCCGCGCGATAGCGACATCACCGCCGCCACACCCATCATTGCTGCTGCGAAGCTGTAAAATAGCCTTGTCTCCACGCGCACGCTGCGCGCGACAATAAGCGCGACCGGGACTGAGATCAGCAACTCCATGTAACCAGCAAAGTGGTTGTGATTGCTGAACGGGCCGAACGGGGATGTGCTCTGCCATATGTCCGGTCGCAGCCAATAGAAGCGGCCGTTCCAGGTAAAATGCTGCACCAGCGCAAAAACAGCCATCGCCAACCCGTAGATGACCAGGAAGTTAGCCAGCGCGCGCAGGCGCTCACGGTTGGCAAAAAAGTTTGCGGCGATCACAAATGCGGCCAGCAAAAATAGCAGGGCAATCACGGTCGCGCGCGTGGCCTCAACATCCATCGAGAGGCTCAACCTGCGCCCATTACTATCTGAGAATGCCGCGCTCTGTGCTAACCCGACCGCGACAAGCGCTGCGACAGGCAACGCCGTTGTTGGAATTGTGGCCTTGAGGCGTCCATCAGCTATCGCCTTGACGGCCCACATCATCATAAGCACAAGCACAATCAATTCAAAGATCGCAATCGACCATGCCTCGACAGCGCCGTGCGCCAGCGCAGTAAAAACGATGGCCACAATCAACCCGACGGTTATGCTTGAGTCCAACCGTGTGCTCATTTGTCCCCTTCCCACTCGATCATCGTGAAATCATCGAACCAGACTGTGCCTCGTGTTGGATCATCGTAACTGAACTTAGGAGTCCGTTTGATTGTAACGAAGATGGCTGATACACCCCCAGCGGTACCACCGGGTGCAACGAAATCAACTGTGAGCCGCTGCCAGTCACTTGATCCCGCAATAACAGGCGCTGATGCTGCAATCCAGGCTGATGATATGCCGCTTGTCACTACTACGCGTGGCCCTTCAGGGGTAACGAGCCTGCCAGCCTTGGCATAACACTCCAATCTATAATGCGCACCAGGACGAACTATAACCAGTTGCTTGATCTCGCTGTCGAGCCGAGTTGTGTCTCGGCCAGCAAAATCTATTCTGAGCGACCGTGCACCAGTGTGAGCCATGCCAGTATCGATGGCTATGCCTGCATAATCGCTGCGCTCGATTGTCCAATCGAACTGAGAAAAGTCTCTCAAGACCCCGGATTCAAAGCCACCATTCCATATCAATGGCCCGACTGAGTTGCTGCCGCTGATCAAATTGACCCAAAGGTCGCGTGCCAGCTCCAGATGCCCCGCAGCAATGAGTGCATTTAAGAATGCAGCACTCTCCGGCGAAGCGAGCCTTGTGCTATGATCGAGATGGCTGAAGATCCTCGCGGCTTCAGCCACCTGCGATTGTTTGACGAGAAGCTGTACCAGTGCGAGCTTGGCCTTCGGCTCACCGCCCGTCACTGCCTCCATTGCCTCAAGGTTACCGCCCGAAGCGCGCCATATCAGGTCAAGCGCCGCAAGCAGAAGCGAACTGTTCGTCGCGGTTGCTACACGGAATTCATCGAGCGACTGGGTGAGCTTCCCTTGACTCACCAGCAGGTTCGCCAGACGCCAGTGCACATCTGCATTATTTGGCGCGAGCGCAAGAGCAGCTCGCAGCGACTCTTCGGCTGCTGCGCGATCTCCTCTTAACTCTTTGATCGATGCCAGCAGCAACCGGAAGCTAAAGTTATATGGCGATAACGTGACGGCACGCAACGAGTGAAACTCAGCACGCACTACATCGCGCTCATGTTCGATCACCTCGGCTTCGGCCAACCGTGCATGGAGACGAGCTGAGTTGGGGAAGTAGTCGGCTACGACCGCGAGCACATCTCGGCTCACTTTGACTCGCTCATCGGCCAGCATCGCAGTGATAAAGTTACAGACCACTGCCAAGACGAGGAGCGCACATGTAGCCAGAGCTACCAATATTGCTACTGTTCTCGCCATTAGATTGTCTAATGTGAATTCAAAGGCCACCTTTTTGATACGCTGCTGCCCACTTCAGTTGTGATCTGCTTCGATCAATTCAACATAAATGTGAGGTACCTACCAGAACATCAACCACCCACTGTTACAGGGCGGCTACTGCAAGTTCGAAAGAAGGGATAGTTTTTTAGCGGCAGATCACATGAGGGCCGATCGGGCAGGCTTCGGCCCCAAATTTATCTGCAGCCGAAACGGAAATCCCGCTATTGGGACACTGAGCCGATTTTGAATTTCAAAGATCATCTGGCGCAATCTGGCTCTGCTCTTTACCATATTGCGCGCACATATGGAGAAGCAGCTTCCCGGCTTCAATCCAGTACAACTTGCTTGGCTCGCGGGCACCTTCTCATCCGGCGGGAGCGCAGGGCATCCTCCAGGTGCTCAGGGCAGCCCAAGTCGAGCACAGTGTGTCCAAGTAAAACCAAGAGGTGTTCACGCCTACCTCTGAAGCATCCGGTGAGAGGCCGTTCACCTGTGATGACTATCAGCCCCTGCCTGACCCAAGCCCAGAACTGCTTCTGTGTGGTCCAGAATTCTCCGCCTCTGCTGCATACAACCCGCGCATTTCTGGCTCTCATCTTGGTTCCTCCTCCTGATAACCATGCCTCTGGCGATAATCCCGCCAGCCTCTTGCCTACCCCGTTCCTATACGCAAAGGATGTACCGCGACGAGGTGCCTTAAGATCCTCGAGCCATTTACTTGAAGGATGAGCCATTTACTTGAAGGATGAGATAACCGGGCATTCTCAGACAAGAGGATGAAGATCGAAATTTGTAACATTCGGTTACCTCAATAGCAAAGGATTTGGACATTCTCATCCTCGCCTCTGGGCCTGCCTATGTTGAGGTCGGTCTCAGCGAATACGAGAATTCGAGAAGAATGCCAGGCCTGGGCGTGGCTGGTAATACCCTGGACTGACCTCGGCCAAACTCTAAGCCAAGCCAATCAAATTGATATATTTAATTACCGCCGCTTTCCATAAAATGGAAAATGGTGTTGCAGGTCATGCGAAACATCTATTGCAATTTGCAGCGCCAAGATCATGGGCCGGGCTTAACGGCGCGAATTAATGAGCGGGATTTCTTTTCCATCTCTCCTAACCTTGGTTGCCCGACCGATCACATATTGTATAGGCACAGCCGGATTCTCAAGCCTGCTATTATCTCCCCGCGTGATGACAAATTTGCCCTCGGGAGTGTGTATGAATCGCACAACGCGCTGTAAGACGGCCGTCTGGCGCAATGTGGTGTGAAGAACAATATCGCCTTTCCTCACGCTCAGCGACAGAATTGGCTCCAGCGTCACCATCTCCTGGTAGTTAATCGTGGGCTTCATATTGGTCCCGCCCAGGCGGAACTCGACTTGCCTGTTGTTGGAAAGCTCATCGCATACCCGCCAAGTAAAATCAATGGATTCAGGATTGATCTCGATCTGAGGGGACTGTCCTTTTAACAGATCTATCGTCTCCATCTATCCTCAATTGCTCCTTTCTTGGCAGTCACCTGCGCTTGCTGCCTCAATAAAATCGCTGCTTGCTACGTTAATAGAACCGGTATCGGGTCTGGCCCGCTGTTTGCAGAATTCTGAAGATGATCTTGTAAACCCAGGACCCCAATCCCTGTCAATTGGAATCACATAAACTTTTAATGACAGCGGAAAGGAAGAGAAGCTCGCCCGCGGCTCTCTCCTTTCTGAAGCAATGGATATTGTTAATTATTTATATCTTCCAGGGAACTCTCAGAACGTAGTTAGAATTCTTCTCTATTCGCCTCTTCCAGAAAAATCTCTCTTCATTGGCGAAAATTATTACTAGTTTGTGTCTTTATATAACACACCCATGAGCCATGACAGGTATTTTAGATTTGGTTTTTTTGCGCTTGAGTCTTCGCCACTACGCCGCCCGATGTATGGCATAATTTACTCCGTCGATAAGCATGCGTCAACTACCTCGCTCCTCGTGGGCGAGGCTTGTGTGGAGCGGCACAAGGGCGACTGGTTGACTAGAGGGCCTGCTATAAGAGCAGTTTAGCAGGCAGACGCGCAGAAGCTACAAGGACGTTCGGATGTTTCCCTAGTCCGTACTCTGCGGCCGTGCGCTCTCAGGCAAGCTTGGTACTCACCAAAGCTAAGCTTCTGTTGCCACCTCGAAGGGAGTTACATCGGCTTGGCAGTTCCGAGCCGCATAACGGCAGCAAAAACTGCCACAACTTGCGCTCCTCCCCAGCCTCAAGTCTGGGGACTCCGCGCAGACCGACTGTTGAACAATTGAGACGAGGGACGTATGAACTATCAAACATACACCCATGAACGTAATTACGGTTGCCGTCTAACGGAGTTCATCTATCGCGGTTATCGCTGCATCAGCTTTGAGAATGAAAAGCTCAGAGTGAGCATCGCCGTAGATAAAGGCACAGACATCTATGAATTTCTTTACAAACCCCTGGATGTTGATTTCATGTGGCGCTCTTATGTAGGCTTGCGTCCGATGCAGAACTTCGTCCAGACCTCTCCGCCAGCCAATGGATCATTTATGGACTTTTACGAAGGCGGCTGGCAAGAGATGTTTCCCAATGCGGGCAATCTCTGCCGTCACCGTGGAGTCGAGATTGGTCAGCACGGCGAAGTCGCATTGATGCCCTGGCATTACCTGATCGTGCGAGACGACCCGGAAGAGATAATCGTCAAGTTCTTTGTGCGCACCTATCGCACTCCGTTCTATCTGGAGAAAACAATCACTCTCAGGCGCAATGAAGCTATCTTGCGATTGGCCGAGCGCGTAGTCAACGAAAGCGGGCAGGAGCTTGATTTCATCTGGGGGCATCATCCGGCATTCGGCTGGCCGTTCCTAGATGAAAATTGCGTGGTGGACCTTCCGCCCTGCCGCGTTCTAGTCCCAAAAGAATATGCTCCGCTGACGACTCGCCTGAAACCAGATCAAGATGTGGAGTGGCCGCTGGCAGAAGGAAAGGACGGCTCTTTGATAGACCTGTCGAAGATCCCCGGCCCTGCTGCAAAAGCGTTGGATATGGTCTTCCTGCATCGGCTCGGCGGCGGATGGTACGCTCTGACCAACCGCGCGCGCAAAGTAGGATTCGGGATGGTCTGGCCGGTAGAGATATTCAAGAAGCTCTGGTTCTGGCAGGTCTACCGAGGGGGCCGCGACTTTCCCTGGTATTCGGCTACTTACAATGTGGCGCTAGAGCCGGTCTCTTCAATGCCTATGCTGAGCAGAGCGGTAGAGAGCAACTCTCAATTGAAGCTCGGCGCAGCCGAAGCGTGCCGAATAGAGATGCTGGCCGTGGCTTACGAAGGCGTCGAATCGGTGAAAGAGATTACGCGGGATGGTGAGGTAATAACATAAATAGCCGTAGAAAGGCGCAAATGAAAATCAGGCGACCGCGTTATAATGCCGAAGAAAGGAGCTGTTTATGACAACAAGAGAACTGATCGTATCCGCTCCTGCACTTCCGGTTCCAGCGGGCCAAACCGCCGCTCAATCTGGTGAATTGCCAGAGACGCCATCGCTTGCTGAAGCCCCTCCTGTCGCCCTTGCTGAAGCCCCTGCTGGAGCCCCTCCTGTCGTCCCTCTCCCTTCCGGCTTATCGTCAACTCCATTACTGCCTCCTTCTCCGGCTGAGCCAACTCCTCTAGCTCCGCCTCAAACTCCTTCACTTCGCTCGCCGTCAACTGCAAAGCAGAACATCCTCTGATTGAATTCAGCCTGACGACTGTGCCTGCCCTTCAATGTGTATAACGTCCGACGTCAGAGCGTCAGAATGTCCGACGTCGGATGTAGGACGTGGCGACGTCGGACATCAAGCCTGTCTCTTCAGGCCGAGTTTTTCTCTGATGACTGTCGCCAGCCTCGCTGCCAATTGCTCAATCTCACCCTCATCCTGGCCCTCAATCATAACGCGCGCCAGGTCCTCTGTCCCTGAGTATCTGAGCAGCAATCGCCCTGTCCCCCTTAGCCTGCTCTCAACAAAATCGATCTCCGCCTTGATCTCAGGGAAGCTATCGAGCGGCGGCTTTGAAGCGACCGGCACATTGACAAGCACCTGCGGATATTTTTTCATGCCAGCAGTCAAATCGCGCAGACTTTGACCGGATTCTACCATAGCCCGCAGCACCTGAAGCGCGGTCAGTAGCCCATCTCCTGCCAGGCTTATATCGGGAAAGATGATATGCCCTGACTGCTCTCCACCTATTTTGGCTCCTGTCTTCAGCAGCTCTTCCAGCACGAACCTATCGCCAACGGGCGCGCGCAGCAGATCAATTCCTATTGAATTGAGCGCCAGTTCCAGCCCTACATTGCTCATCACCGTCGCCACAACCAGATTGCTCGCCAGCTTGCCCTGCTCTTTCATCAATCGAGCCAGCAGGTACATCACAAAATCGCCATCAATGAGTCGCCCGGTATCATCAACAAAGATCGAGCGGTCGCAATCGCCGTCAAACGCTACTCCCAGGTCGGCGCCAACCTGTTGAACAAATCTCTGCAAGCCGGAGGGATAGAGGGCCCCACAATCGGCATTGATATTAGTCCCGTCCGGCTGGCAAGCAATTCGTTGCACTCTCGCGCCTAAACTCTCAAACAGACGAGGCGCTATCTGCCAGGCCGCCCCGTTGGCGCAGTCCAGAGCGATAGTGAGATGAGACAGGTCGAGACCCATTCCAATCGTCTTGCTGAGGTAATTGATATACTCTTCAACAAATCTGCTATCGGGCACAAGCGGCAACTCTCCGACATCCTCGGCCGCTGCGCCGCCTGCCAGCAAATCCTCTTCAATCCTCTGCTCCATCTCATCGCTGAGCTTCTGCCCCGTTGGCGAAAAGACTTTTATCCCATTATCCTGATACGGATTATGCGAGGCTGAGATAACGATGCCGGCGTCGAAAGAACCGGCGCGAGTAACATAAGCCACGCCCGGCGTTGTAATTATTCCCGCCGAGCTTACCTCCCCTCCTCTAGCTACAATCCCGGCTGCGATCACGCTTTCGATCCATTGCCCTGATTGTCGAGTATCGCGTCCTATGATGAAGCGCGGCGAGCGATTGAGTATCTCCGCCAACCTCGTCGCCAATGATCGGCCCAATCGATAAATGCCGGGCCGGTCGAGGGGGAACTCTCCGGCTACGGAGCGAATGCCATCGGTGCCAAAAAGTTTTGTCATCGCCTTTTCACCAGAGTCACTTTCTCAGGCTCTATGCTTTTGACCTTGATCTGATCGCGGGCTCCTGGGGGAAGAGAGACCAGCGGGACCACCCGGTGGGTCCCTGCGCCAAGCTCGCCGGTATCGAGCGAGATGGAGATGTCCGCCGGCTTCAATGATTCGACTATGGATTTGGGGCCCTCCAGCGTTACATTAACTGCGCGAGTTACCAGATGGATGCTTTTTTGCTCGGAGGTAAGATGAACAGGTATATCTGCCAGGGTCACCGTCCGGCGCACTTCTCCTATCTCCACGCGCACATCAACGCTCTGATTGCCGATGATCTCGACCCGCGCATCTTTGACGCTCACGGCCACGCGGGTGGTAAATGACGAGGCGCGCCCGCTGAGCCATATTGTCTCGGTCATAGCTTTGCCGATCGGATTGAGATGGCTCTCAGGCCCCTGGATGACCGTTGCCGTAGGCTCCAGCCGGTATCCCAGCAGCTCAAAGCCGGAGGCGACCTTTCCCTCAAAGCTCGGCTCGATAGGCACAACTTTGCTGACGACCTGCTCGAGGGTGATGGGGATGCGCGGCGGCTCTATATCAAGCACGCGCACGCCGGGGGGGACGATAACATTCTCCGGCCCCAGCAGAACGACGCGCGCACCCCGTTCCATGTGGCTCAAATCGGCGATCACTTCCAGCTGTTCGGGGCGCAGCGAACGTATTATGTCATTGGGCCCCTGCAGCTTGATGTTAACTGTATCTCTGCCGACTTCGCTGATCTCCAGCCCCGACGGGCGGTTTTGAAATTCCACGCGAATGCCGCGCAGTGTGACGGAACCCTCATGGCGGCTAGAAACAGCCATCCACAGCACAATCGCTATCAACAGAGAGAGGGCTTTGAGGCCGGCATTCTCAAGGAAGAGCCTGCGCAACCGTTCTCTAAGGATTGTAAGGACGAACCTCATTTTGTCTGGAGAAGGCTCGGTCATACTGTTCGGCCAATCCTTTCTTGGGCGCAGGCTCTGTTGACTTGTGAATCCGTTTGGGCAAGAGGCTCTGAGATTGAAGAGCTTGCTGGATATTTGCCCGCAACCGCGCGCCATCGAGGTTGCGCACGATCCTGGCGTCTGACACAAATGAAATAATCCCTGTCTCCTCCGAGACTACAATAGCAATGGCGTCGCTATCTTCAGTAATGCCGATGGCAGCGCGATGGCGTGTGCCCAGATTCTTTGCCAGAGATGGATCGAGAGTGGGCCTGAAGAAGCACCCGGCAGCGGCAATGCGGTCATGGCGAATGATCACTGCGCCATCGTGCAGCGGGCTGTGAGGATTGAAGATCGAGATGAGCAGATCGTAACTCAATTTAGCATCCAGCTTCACGCCATTCTCAATGAAATTCTGTAGTCCGACATTCCTCTCAATAGCAATCAATGCTCCAATCTTCTGAGACGCCAGCGTTGTCGCCGCCAGAACGACATCCTCATAGGTCTTATTTATCAGATCGGTCCGCGAGCGAAAATTGATGCCCAGCCGCACTCTCCCCAGATGAGTCAAAGCGGTGCGAATCTCCGATTGAAAGAGCACGATGATGGCCAGACCGGCATAAGGGAGCACATTCCGCAGAACAAATTGCAGCGTCTGAAAGCCCGCCCAGATCGATGCCTGGTAGATCAATACAATGACAGCAATGCCTACGGCCATCTGCACCGCGCGCGTTCCCCGCACCAGTTTCAGCACCACGTAGATCAAGACTGTCACTACAAAAATATCCAGCAGGTCCTGAATACGGATCTGACTGAATGATCTGAAAAAATCTACCAGCGATTGCATGAGACGCTCGAATTATCCTCTGTTGCTAACAAATAAAATCGCCTTCCGGCAATCTCCCTTTCTGCCTGTTAACAACTGAACTCAGCAAATAATTATCGGCGGAAACAATTCACTACTAAGCTTTTGATGTCAGGCGCAACTTCCGGTGCTGCACTCGACACAAATATTTTTCCCTGTGAATAAACCAATCCCTCACCAGCTTGATTAGATTAAACCTATCTCCATCACACTGAGGGGACTTTTTTATTATTACCGGATAATGATTATGAATCAAGGCGGAAATGGGGAGTAATGCGTGACGCGCAATGCGTAAAAAATAATGTGACTCTTCGGCGACTGGCGTGGCAAACGGCTCGATCCTGCGCCCGAAGTTGATTCAGACCACCGGCTCCTGGAGGCCTTCCCGCCCGCTTCCCGAAGAGTCAATAATGCGCAACTCTTAATTCACAATCAGTGATACGCGACCTGGCACGATCTTCCCACAGATTACGCATTGCGCATCACGCAACAATATCTTTGAGGCTGACATAACCGACCAGATAGCCGTTATCATCAATGACCCCTGCCGCGCCGAGGCCGTTCTGACTGAGTTTGGCGCGCGCCGAGGCCAGACTCGACTGCGGCAGCAAGAAGAGCGTGTCATCGACCGGCCTCATCACATCGGCAATGCGGACGCGAGACCACTCTTGTTGGGGGACCTCTTTTATCTGCTTGAGTGCAAGTATCCCATGAAAGCGCCCATCACGAACGACGGGATAGGTCTCCTGCCTTGTCGCCGGGAGCACATTATCAAGAAAATCGGCCAGCGTCATCTGTGGCGCTACCTGGTTGGGGGGAACCATAATGTCGGCGACGATCCCGGCTTCGAGATTTCCCCACAAAAACTGGCGATAATTTCTGCTAATGAACTCGGCTAAGAAAAGTCCGATGAATATGCTCCAGAGCGCCAGGAACCAATCCCTGACCCAGATGCTGTAGATCAACCCGGAAAACATCAGTAGTAAAACGATATTTCTGCCCGCCACTGCTGCCTTGCGTGTGGCCAGTTGCAGGTTGCCGCGCTTGTGCCAGAGATAAGCTCGCAATATCCTGCCGCCGTCCAGAGGAAAGCCCGGCAGAAGATTGAATGCAGCCAGAATGAGATTGACAAAACTCAGGTAAGCGAAGACGCGCACTACCAGAGCAGAAGGATAGATGTGGGCAAAGAGCTGCCCCAGAGCGGCAAAGGCGAATCCTAACAGGAAACTGCTCGCAGGCCCTACTACTCCGATCTTAAAATCAGATGATGGTTTCTCAGCTTCCCTGTCAAGGCTAGATAGGCCGCCGAAGATATACAGCGTTATGCTGCGCGTGCCAATCCCCTCGGCACGCGCAACCAGCGAATGCGATAGCTCGTGGATCAGCACAGATAAGAATAATAATATTGTTGTCAGCGTGCCAAAGATCCAATAATCAAGCCGATCGGCGCCAGGCGCATTCATCGGCAGGTGAAACTCAGAGACTGCCCACAGATGCAGAATGAAAATGATAAACCAGCTATAGTGGACATCGAGGGGAATGCCAAATACCCGCGCCAGGCGGATCGGCCTTAATCTTTGCAGCACACCAAGCAATTTCAAGCCAGCTCCCTGACATTAATCTCTCATCATTAGCTCGCACACACCTGATGACCGATGACAACTGTAGAGCAAATCGAGCGCCTGATCAAGTTTGTCCAGACTTGACTTATAGTGCTTGCAAACAGGTTCGCTCATACGTAGGATCTACAGCCGTGGCGGTCAGCCTTGCTGATAGTGTGCGACAGGCAGCAAGCTAAGATGTACAGCAAGGCGGTCAGCCTTGCTGATAGTGCGCGACAGGCAGCAACCTAACAGGTCGCTGTACATCTTAGGTTGCTGCTAGTGCGCGATAGGCAGCAACCTGACAGGTTGCTGTACTCTTTCTGAGGAGTCTTTCAGACGGCCTCAGGCGACGCGAGAGAAATAATGAGAACAGCGCAGTTGGAAGAAGCCTGCCCGCCTGCCTTCTGTTCTCTGAGGAGTCATTCATGTCGTCGATAACGACGCGAGAGAAACAATGAGAACAGCGCAGTTGGAAGAAGCCTGCCCGCCTGCCTTCTGCCTACTGCTTACTGCCTTCTGTTCTCTGAGGAGACTAATTAAGATGACATCGGCTTATGATGAGCGAAGCTCACAAAACAAATTCAATATAGAAACCAGGTTCCGTCGCATCAAGACCCCTATTCCTGTGCCGGAATCAATTCCCATAATCGAAGAACTGCGCCGGTATGAGCCGCAATCTATGAGCTGCCAACCGCCTGTGGTCTGGGACAGAGCCGAAGGCTTTCAGGTCTATGACCGCTGGGGCAACGTCTGGATCGATTGGAGTTCGGCGGTGCTCATCGCCAATGCCGGCCACAGTCGCCGTGAGGTTGTTGACGCCATCATCAAACAAACAGAATACGGCTTGCTGACCAATTACTGTTTTCCCAGCGAAATCAGGGCCGAGCTTGCCCGCAGACTGGTCGAGATTGCTCCGCGCCCTCTCGATAAAGCTTTCCTGCTATCGACCGGCTCGGAAACCGTCGAATGCGCAATCAAGCTTGCGCGCACCGCCGGGATAAGTTCGGGCGGCAATAAGAAGATATGCATTGTGTCATTCGAGCGCGCCTTTCATGGCCGCACGCTGGGGGCCCAGATGGTAGGGGGCATACCGCAGCTAAAGGAATGGATAATCAACCTTGATCCGGCAATGGTTCAGGTGCCGTTTCCCGATGGCTTCCGCACCGAGGATACGAGCTTCAACCTGTTCGAGAGATCGCTTGCCTCGCAGGGGATCAAAGGCGAAAGGGTCGCCGGCGTGATAATGGAGACATTCCAGGGCGGCGGCGCAAGCTTTGCCCCCAATGATTACGTTCATCGCCTGCGCGATTGGTGCGACTCCTACGGGGCACTGCTAATCTTCGATGAAGTGCAGGCCGGTTTTGGGCGGACGGGCAAGCTGTTTGGCTTTGAGCACTACGGAGTTGTCCCTGACCTGGCCTGCCTGGGCAAAGGCATCTCCGGCTCGTTGCCCCTGGCTGCGGTGCTGGGCAGGAGCGACATTCTAGACCTGTGCCCCCCCGGAAGCATGACCAGCACTCACACCGGCAATCCCGTTTGCGCAGCGGCAGCTCTTGCCAATATCGAGATAATTATCAATGAAAATCTATCTGAAAATTCAGCCAGAGTTGGAGCCGTACTGCATCGAGAGCTGAATCGCTTGCGAGAAAAGTTCACTGATGTAATTGGCGCTGTGCATGGAAAAGGATTGGTTGCAGGCGCGCACATAGTCAAGCCTGGATCTAAAGAGCCCGATGGGAAATTAGCCAATGACATTGTTCAACGGGCTGTGCAGAAGGGACTGCTAATGTTCTCGCCCGTCGGCTTCGGCGGCGCGACGGTGAAGATCTGTCCGCCGCTCGTTATCACCGAAGAGGCGATACTTGACGGGGCCAGCGCGCTGGAAGAAGCAATCGAAGAGTCATTACAACAAGTTTGATCTGAGTTAAAGGAGACTTTTATGTCGCCCGTGCGACGCGAGAGAAATGATGAAAAGCCTGGGGGCACTAGTTTCCTTGCCTGCTTACTTTCTAGGCAGTGTACCCTAAGCAGGCAAGGATGCCTGCGCTCCCAGAGGAGTCTTTCAGACGGCCCGTGCGACGCGAGAGAAATGATGAAAATGCCGATGTACAGCCGTGGCGGTCAGCCTTGCTGATAGTGCGCACCAGGCAGCAACCTAACAGGTCGCTGTACATCTTAGGTTGTTGATAGTGCGCACCAGGCAGCAAGGCTGACCGCCTCGCCGTACATTTTCTGAGGAAAACACAATGACATTACCTGTTCTACTCATAGGCGGAGGAATGATCTCCCAAGAGGTGATATTGCCTACTCTATTTCAAGAGCGGAGGAAAGGCCTGATAGGCGAGATTGTAGTTTCAGCCCATCGCGCCAGGACAATTCAACATCTACGCGAACTATTTCCTGAAGAGCAATTTATCGGTCTACCTGAGCCAGAGAGGTTCGACAGCGACGAGCCGCAAGATTATCTCTATCGCCAGGCTCTCGAAAAGATACCCAAAGGGAGCGCCGTCATCGTAGCCACGCCTGATAATTTCCACACCGAGATCATCCTCGACGCTATTAATAACGGCCATCACCTGGTTGTGCAGAAGCCTCTCTGTTTGAAGACAGCCGAAGCGCACCAGATCATAGAATCGGCGGAAAAGAGCGGCGCCTATGTCCTCACCGATTATCACAAACGGCACGACCCGGCAATTCGAGCAGCAAAGTATAAATTTGGCCGGGGAGAGCTGGGCCAGATGCTACACGGACATGCCTGGATTGAAGAGCGCCGCGAAATCCCTCTCAAATGGTTTGCTCGATGGTGTGAGGAGAGTTCTCCCTTCGAGTATATCGGGGTCCACTATGTTGACGCTTACTTCTTCATCACCGGCTTAAAACCCAGGCGGGTGGCCGCTTTCGGGCAGAAGAAGTTGCTGCCCGGACTCGGCAAAGATGCTTTCGACGCCGTTCAAGCCGTCATTGAGTGGGAAGACGGCTCGACGCTCTGGGTGCAGACGGCCTGGGTATGCTCTGAATATAACAGCGCGCTCACCAATCAAGGTCTGCAACTGCTCGGCACAGAAGGCGAATATTGGGCCGATCACAAAGATCGCAATTGCCACTTTGTCACTCAAACGCACGGCTATGAAGATTACAATCCGAATTTCTTCAAGACATTCGATAGCTGGGACCCAGATGCGCAGTTCGATGTTCGCGGCTATGGCTACGATAGCATAGTGCAGGGGCTATACGACATCCAGATGATAAACTCGCAGACAGCAGGGCTGAGCGCCGATGATGCTTTGACTAAATGTAAAGAGATCATTGCAAAGCTTGCGCCCAAGCGCGCCCTTCCACATCAGGCGCTGATTGGCACGGCAGTAATTGAAGCAGCGCGAATGAGCATCAAGAGTGGCAATGCTTATATTGGATTCGATGAAGCTATGCGCCCTGTGATTCTACCTTGATCTGGATTTTAATCTGAATTTTCGACTGTCACTGTGGCTGATTCAGGATCTGGATTTCTCAAACATAAAGCGGCAATGAATCGCTGCGATGGGGCTACAGAACAACGGAGCAGAGAGGATTCAGGCTATCTAATCGGGCCGGATCGTCTTTCTATCCTTTTTCCTCTGTGACCTCCTGGCCGGTCTGAGCTAGCCTTTCGGTCTAAGCCGCCGGGTTGTCCTGCAAATCAATCCTTGAGAGGGCCAGTGCTCAAGCGATATTGGATCAGAGATGATACTCTTTCCTCTTCTCGGTAACGGTAGCCTTTGAAACCTTCAACAGCTTGGCTGATTTAGTCACACTGTGATCTGTCTGGTTCAATGCTGCGCGCAGCAAAAACATCTCAACCGCATGCTTGGCATCTCTCCAGGTAGGCAGATTCGATGTCCGTATCAGGAACTGATTCTCGTCAACAATTATGTTTGCGCCTTTAAGCTCTTTCTCAACCTGCCGCTGCATTTCAATCAGACGAATATCAGGATGGAACTTGACGAGCGAAGAGCCGGTTGAGAGATACTGCATCGCCTTGTCTGGATTTGACAGCGAAATGATCGAAGCCAGAAGCAATGCAGCCTCTGCCTGATGGCGGCCATCATTCATGGAGCTAGCTATCTGGTACGCTCTCTGAAGATAGTTCTGAGCATTATGCTGATTGCGTTTAGCAAGCAGCCTGCCTTTGAGAACGAGCCCTTCACACAGCAAATAATCATTGCCCCATGAGCTGGCAAGCTCAAGCGAAGTATCAATATTGCTCATTGCGTCGCCGAAATTTTTCTGCTCAAAAGCGATCTCACCCAGAAGCTGCAAAATAAGCGGCTCGCGCGGATCATTTGCCGATTTGCGAACCACATCGAGCAATTCTGTCAAAGCGGCCCTGGCTTCCTGATACTTCTTGAGCCGCATCAGCGCCAGAGCATTGTTATAGCGCAGCCATAGAACTTCATCGAGAATCGTCTCCGACTGAGCCAGTTCCTCAGTTGCCTTCAGAGTAGAGATGGCAGCCTTATACTTGCCTCTATAGATTTGGACAAGGGAAAGGCTGTTAAGGGCGAGCGCATAATAGCGGAGCCCTTCCACATCGCGCAGAGTCTTGACTGCCGCAGAAAGTGACTCTTCGGCCCCTTTCAGGTCCCCCTGAAGCTCAAGCAACCCGCCCAGATTGAAAAGCGCGATAGCATTCAGGCAGGTAAACTTCTCTTTCCTTGGGTGCGCGCCGGTAATCTCCAGTGCTTTGCGAGCCAGATCTATTGCCTGTTGAAAATCATTCCGGCGGCGCGCAACTAGCGACGAACCCAACCAGGTCCGCGCTTCACCGAATGAGTCAGCAGCATAGGGTGAGATGAAAAGATACCGAGCTGCCTGGAACTCTGTTTCAGCTTCTCCATACTGCCCTCGCTGGTATTTATAGTCGCCAACCAGAAGTGCCCGCACAGCTATCGCTTTGGAACTCAGGCCGTCCTTCGGCAATTCTTTAATTAACTGCTCAGCTTCATCCAACCGACCAAGATAAAGAGCCTCCTCAAGCTTGGCAAACTGGTCAGCACAACGATCATCCACTTTCACTGAAAGGAGCTCAACAACGCGACCGATATTGTTGGGGCTTACCTTCACCTTAGATTTGCTGCCTGTTTTCATACTCTCTCTCCTTTTGAAAAATATAGTCTTCAAAATCCTGTCACACTTCGGCAAATAAAAGACGGAAGACTAAAACAGATAGACCTGCGCTCTTGTCATAAAACAACCAGAGCTACCGGAAATTCAGCTTGTCACTACTTAATGATCTTGGAACTTATGAGCTTAGTTCAGTTCAGAAAGGATTATACTGATTCACTTAAACTTATCAATAGCCTGGATAAAGAAAAATCAATAGCTGAGATTAAATCTTCTGCCGATCGGATTTGCCGCAAGAGCAGGGCTGCTTTCCTAAGATTCTCTATTCTCCAGCGGAATGTAATCGCGGCGCGGGGGCCCCAGATAGACCTGCCGCGGTCGGGCAATCTTCTGCTCCGGATCCAGCAGCATCTCTTCCCATTGAGCAAGCCAGCCCGCCGTGCGAGGAATAGCAAACAACACAGGAAACATATCAATAGGTATCCCCATCGCCTGGTAGATCAACCCGGAATAGAAATCCACATTGGGATAGAGCTTTCGCTTGATGAAGTACTCATCTTCCAGAGCTACTTTCTCAAGCTCCAGCGCAATATCGAGCAGCGGATTCCTCCCCGTCACTTCAAAGACCTCATCCGCCATGCGCTTGATTATCTTGGCGCGGGGATCGTAGTTCTTATAAACGCGATGGCCAAATCCCATCAGCCGGAACTGGCCGGCCTTGACTTTGTCGATAAATTCGGGGACCCTGCTCTTGCTCCCGATCTGCTCCAACATCCTCAAGACGGCTTCATTGGCCCCTCCGTGAAGCGGCCCGTAGAGCGCAGCAGCGGCGGCGGCAGTCGCCGAATACGGATCCACTTGCGAGCTGCCTACGCTCCTCATAGCGTTGGTGCTACAGTTCTGTTCGTGATCGGCATGCAGTATGAACAGGACATCCAGAGCCTTCTCCAGCACCCGATTGGGCCGGTACTTAAGCTCCGTCTTCTTAAACATCATATTGAGGAAATTGCCCGTGTAACTTAGATCATTATCCGGGTACACGTAAGGCATCCCTATGCTGTGGCGATAGGCGAATGCCGCCAGAGTGGGCATCTTGGCGATCAACCGGAATATTTGCAGACGGCGCGAGTTTTCATCAAAGATCCTCTTGGCATCAGGATAGAAAGTAGAGAGCGCCGCAACGGTGCTGACAAGCATGCCCATCGGATGGGCGTCGTAGTGGAACCCATCTATGAACTTCTTGATGTTCTCATGAATCATCGAATGATGAGTGACATTGTGGACCCACGAGTCAAGCTCAGATTCGGATGGAAGCTCGCCGTTGAGAATCAAGTAAGCAGTCTCCAGATAGGTGCTCTGTTCCGCCAGTTGCTCAATCGGGTAGCCGCGATAGTTGAGTATCCCCTTCTCGCCATCAATGAAGGTAATGCGGCTCTGGCAAGAGGCAGTGTTGGTGAATGCCGGGTCATAAGACATCAGCCCGAAATCATCTTCTGAGGTTTTGATCTGGCGCAAATCCATAGCCTTGATTGTGCCGTGTTCAATGGTTATCTCGTAGCGTTTGCCGGTGCGATTGTCGATAATGGTCAAAGTGTTTGCTTCCATCCAGCGCTCCTGAGTGAATTGACATCTGCTTGATATGCTAGCAAGTCTCGAACGATGCTTCAAGCCTGTCATTATTCTATAATGTCTCTGTACTGTAGCAAGCTTGTATGAGGATAGCTGTGGCAGAACAACAATCCGACAATTCTAATGATACTTCTTCATACTCAGTTAGTAGCGGCGAGGAATGCAGGCTTTGCCCCGCCTGCAACGCCGGCAGAATCTTCTTCCTTATCTGCCCGGATTGCGACGGCCAGGGGTGCTATCAATGCGATGGGGGCACCTATGCGAAATGCCATCGCTGTGGCAAACGGTTCTGCCGGGAAGCAATCGACTCCTGGGAACCGCGCCAGGAATGAAGTTTTGCGCCGCTTCATTCACATGAAGTTCGGAGTATGCAACTCGGATAGCTCTTCGGCCTCGCGCTCGTCAAATCCAACGGCAGCCAATCTCTTGATTCGATTCTCATGCATAACAGCATAAAGCTCGGATCGCGCATTAACGCCTTCAGGCAATCGCTCCGGCAACAGGCCCCCCGACGCCAGGATGACCAACGATTCCTCTACCAGCGGGTTCAATCCTTTGACCTCTGATAGCACAGAAGCTCTATCGAGCACCGCTCGTCTGAGCTTCTGTTTTAATTTAGCATCGCGGCTGAGCGCGTGGCGTATATGAGTCAGAGCGAAGTGCACGTGGCGAGACTCATCTATCCTTGTGCGCCGGGCTATCTCCCGCGTCACCGGTTCGGGGGAATAGGCTTCTATGTACTTGAGCAGATCGAGGAATGTTCCCTCCCCCAGCACGCTCAGCAGGAAGCTGGCCTGGAGAAAATCTTCCTGATCAAGCAGCGACTTGAGAGAGGCCTGGGTAGAAGCAGTGGAGAATTGCAATCCGCCTCCATTAGCGAGCGCCCGTTTAATAAAGACCTCGATGTGGCGAGCCTCATCGCTCACCTGAGTGGAAAGAAACAGCACCGTCTCGGCAAAATGAGGATGGATGCGCGCAATCCACTTGGCAGGCACATAGAGAGCGGAGTATTCGTTCTCCGCCAGGAAGGTCATCAATTGACAGACTGCGCGCTCAAGCTCCGCGTCAATCGGCTCCAATTTGCTCCAGGGAATATCGCGGGAGCCGTCCCAATATGCAGCAGTGGCCTGCTCGTAAAGTTCGGCAGCCGATTCAGACCAGGCGTGGCTCGCTTCCAGCACATCGAACGGGAATGCTGGGGCCCCTTCTTCGACCACTGCTCCGCGCGGCGCGAAGCCATGCGATGGCTCGGCCCGCTCCGGAATCACTGCTGCTCTGCCCACCAGCCAGGCCCGCGTATCGAAGTTATCATCGGCTATTGCTGCCTTCTGCCCCCAGTCTGCTGATTCGCCGGTGAGTATCCGTTTCGCGCGCCCCTTCTCTATAAAATAAGAGGTTCGCCCGTTATTCTTTGCCGACCCGAGAAAGCGATTGGCAGTGAGGCGAGCCCAGGCAGGAAGATCATGCGCTAGAGAAGGTTCGCTCGATAACACTTCAAGCACCTGGCCGGGCAGCAACCGATCAAGCATTCGCGCAATCAGTATGAAGAGCCCGCCCGATGAAGAGAGATGACCACTATCGCAGACAAGATCTGCTCTCGCTTCCATCACTTCATCTCTGGCCGAAAAAGTCGAGGGCATCCACAGCTTCAAACAGTGGCCGGTAGCCTCCCATCTCCGGTCGCACCCAGCGTTTGAGCCCTTCCATATCCATTATCCGGCGGTGCGCCGGATCGTTGTAATCCATAGCAAGTAGCGCCTCAGTCCACTGCCGGAATCGTTCTTGATCTCCGTTATCGAGCACGGTGAAATTGCAATGGCAGTAAGGCGGCGATGTCCAGATCGCCTTCACCTTCGCGCTATCAACCAGCCCTTCGCTCAACACGCGCGCCCAGTACTGATCGCCTATCGCGCCGGCATCCGATTCGCCTCGCTCTACTGCTTCGAGCACTCGAACTTCGCTTGTCCCGGTGTCGCCGTGCTTTCCTACATCGAGATCGAACTTGATCGCCGTTATGTCGCGTTCCGGATCTATGCCCAGTTGCTTTAGAAAATAGGCTGGCAGAATGGCCGCCTGGCCGGAGTCGCGGCTGCCAAAGGCCACTCGCTTCCCTCTCAAATCTTCTACGGTCTCGATACCGCTTTCCGCTCGCGCGATAATTTTGCTAGTGAAATCAATGTCAGTATCTCGCATAGCAAGGGCGCGGCATCTGCCGCCGGTTCGGCGAAAGACCTTTACGTAAGCGAGATTGGTGTTCCAGGCTACATCTATAAAGCCGCTGAGCAATGCTTCAACCTGAGCGTCGTAATTAGAAAACAGGATGTAATCGGTCTCTATCCCTCTCTCGCGGAAATAATCTCTTATACCTTCCCATATCGGCACCACTTTGGGGTCATAAGCTACTGCTCCAACTTTTATCACATCTCCCTCCCCTTTTGGAGTGCGCTGACTTGTCAGCGCCTTACCTTTTGGAGTGCGCTGACTTGTCAGCGCCTTACCTTTTGGAGTGCGCTGACTTGTCAGCGCCTTACCTTTTGGAGTGCGCTGACTTGTCAGCGCTTTGGCCAGCACACAATTTAAAACAAAGCGACGAGCGTATCGTCGCACTCCAAAACTGCCCCGGCTGCCTCCCCAATCTCATTCAGAAGAGCGGGATGCCGGTGACGGCTTTACCTATGAAATCGTAAATCGCATCGGTCGTCGGCGCCATGATAGATGCAGCGCGGGCATCGCGGAAATTACGCTCTACCGTCAACTGTCGGCTGAATGCCGCTCCGCCGCATGCTCGCATCCCTTCGTCAGTAACCTCCAGGGCCGATTCAGCAGCGACCGCTTTTACGCCAAGCACGGCCAGCATTGCCGTCTCGTCATTAGTCTCTATCCTGGTCAGCGTTTGATCTAAGAAGGCGCGGGCAGAATCGAGCGCAAGCTGCATGCGGGCAATGCGCGATCTAATTCCTGGGAGCGCGCTTGCCAGACTCTCGCCCAGATGCTCAAGCCGGGTTGTGCTTGTGTGCTTGATCGTTGAAGCGAGGGCCGCTTCGGCAATTCCAATGGAAACAGCGGCGCTGCCTATTTGAAACCATGGCAGGACTATCTCCAGCATCGCTTTGAACCCTTCGCCTTCCGCTGTGAGCCGGCAAGCGTCTTCAATATGGCAATCGCGCAATAGCATGGGCGCGCTGGCATTTCCCCTGAGCCCGATGCCGTCGAAGTTGCCGCTCACTTCCAAGCCTGGGGCCCCTTTCTCTACCAGGTAGAGAGTAGAATCGAGCGGCGTCTTCGCCTCGATTGTCCCTGATGAGACTACATAGTAATCGGCCTGGCCTGCGCTTGTCACAAACGATTTATCGCAGTTGAGCACAATTGCCCCATTGTTGCGGGCAGCGCGGCTGACCGGGGCCCAGAAGTGACTGCGCGATCCCCGCTCGCTGAAAGCCAGAGTAGCCAGCTTATGATTAAAGACTATCTGCCTGAGCACATCATCCCTTCGCGGCGACGGCGAAGCGGCAATGACCTGGGCCCCGCAGATATGCATCAGGTAGATCATGGCCGTCGATGCGCAACCATTAGCGATCTTTTGCGTGACGGCTGAAAACTCTCTCATGCCGGCGCCGCTGCCGCCGGCTTCGACCGGCAGCGTGAGGCCAAGTAGTCCTGACTCTTTGAGCGCCTGCATAGAAGCTGACGGCCAGCGACCTTCCGCATCTACGCCGGCAGCTTCTGCTTCTAACACCGGAGAAATTTTCTCTTCTACTCTCTTGATATATTCACCGACCGATATCTGTGCCATTCTCTTAATCTCCTTTGCTAGCCAGGGGCATTATCGGCGAACAGCTATGATGTCAAACGAAAGTCTCAGCTCATCCTTGACTCTCACGGTTCCGCCCGCCACCTTGACCGGAGTTATCTTATAGTTTGTCTGCTTGAGTGGAAATTCGCCGCGAGCGCGCAGCTCATTGCCATCGAGGGTTACACGAGCCGCAATGGATTCGCGCCTGGTCACACCGTGCAAATTGAGATCGCCTTCGATGCTAACCTGATACTCGGTATTAGAAACCTTGCTGGCAGATGCGCGCGCGCCGGTGAAGGTGATCTCAGGGTACTTGCTTGCTTCCAGCACCTTGTCTCGCATGGCGCTTTCAATCTCTTTCTTATCTTTCTCGCTCACCTTATCAATGACAACGAGCGAATCAGCTTTGACTTTCATCTGTAGAGATGCCTGTTCCAGGGCCGGGCCGCTTATTTGGGCGCTGCCGCTGAAGTCTTTAACCGAGATAGTATGATCGTGAGCGAAGATGCTAAATAACCCGCCGGCAAAAGCGCGCACGATAAAGCGGCTGCGGCCTGAGTCAATTTCATAGGTAATCCGCTGCTGTGATGAAGGCGCGTTCGCAGCGCCTGCGGAAAGGCTATCGGTCGAGCGCGGCGTTATAAAGCACAAACCGGCAGCCATAACAGTGAGAGTCGCTACAATCACCCGGATTCGCACGGCGCTTCCCCCTTGACTTCACAGCTTTACTACTGCGGAACGGTTATAGAATAGGAGAGGTTATCGCGGCCAGATTGATGAGTCAAGCCTTGTCTCAATCTTTGATTGCTCGACAGAGCGTAGATAGGATGATACGGTGGGGTCCCAGCGCCATCCCGGAGTTCAATCGATCAGGAAGCGGCCCTCCATGCTGGTGCGATAAGCAATCAGCTTCTCTATGGCCGATCGAGCGTGATCGCTCAGATCCAGGAAATGCACTCCTGCGCCTTTGCCCGGCTCCGTCCAGATCACTTTGGCTGTGACTATAATGGCCCCGCCCAGTTGATCAGATTTGATGAATAAGCTCAGTAATGTCCCCGGCTTTATGTCACTCTCAGTTCTGATGAACGCTCCTCCCAGACTGATGTTCTCAACCTTAGCCTGATCTTCACTGACTATTCTGTACTCGGCGATCCTTGTGCTGGCTTCAAACGGGATCCTGCGCGAGGTGCGCCTATCTTTGTCGCTTATCATCTGCTTCTCAGCGTCAGATTTTGCTCTGTTCTCAGAATCGGATGACATACTGTCCCTCAGATTTTAAACTTTTAAACATCTACTCAGGGCTTGCGCCCCGGACTAGCGGTCACGGACGAGAAGCTTTGCCTCTCTTTGCAAGGAGATTCTTTTCTTAATATATAATTTGCAGCTACTTCCTGAGCCTGACGGATCATAATCGTATCCGTGACCGATAACTGATATGAAAGGGGAGAATGATTTCAGCAACCTGTGTATAATAAAGTTTGCGATAAAGTCAACCTATGATAACACAAATGGGGTACTTAGCAACAATTTTTTATAAGTCCCTCGTTCTATTATGCGGGCTCACAGCGCCTGAAGCGAGGGAGTTCAATGACTGACGGAACAGAGACTAAAGCTAGCGAACCGGCAGCGACTCATCCGCCTGTTCCGGCTATCGGATTGACTCTCCTAACAGGCATTGTTTCTGCCATCATCGCTCTGGTTATATTTGCCTGGCTGGCTAATGATGCGCTCAGAGGCGAGATATGGCTCTTTGATAATCAGCTCCGCGCAGAGATCTACAAATACTCCTCGCCTGCGCTCACTTATTTCATGGGCAATATCACCGCGCTCGGTTCAGGCCCGGTTCTGACTCCCTTGACTGCGTGCATTGCGCTGATCTTTGTTCTGGTCGGCTGGCGTCGCAGCGCGATCTTGCTGGCAGTAACAATGCTCGGCGTAGTTCTACTGAATGTGATGCTGAAGTTGAGTTTCCAGCGGGCAAGGCCCACTCCCTTTTTTGGCATACCGGCGCCGGAGACATATAGTTTTCCCAGTGGACATGCGCTGGCATCTTTCTGTTTCTACAGTATGCTTGCTGTTCTAATTACGATTCACATTCGCAGCCTTGCTCTTCGCATTCTTATCTGGGCGACAGCCGTTCTGTTAATCGCGGTTGTTGGGTTTTCCCGCATCTACCTGGGGATCCATTATCCCAGCGATGTGCTCGCTGGATATTCAGCAGCGATGGTATGGGTGGTGGTGGTAATCTTTGGAGGCCGGCTGCTGCGGCGCCGGTAGATATTTATCTCCGGCCAGCTGACGACACAGAGAGCATTCAAAAGAGGAACAATTCCATAGCCTGGTTAAACTAGAAAGTTATATCTGTACCGTTCTAGCTGCGGTAGGAGCGACCTATTTATAGAATAGAGATTAAAAACCTTGCTAGCTGCGGTAGGAGCGACCTATTTATAGAATAGAGATTAAAAACCTTGCTAGCTGCGGTAGGAGCGGCCTATTTGTAGAATTGAGATGAAAAGCCTCTCTATAGCTTTTAAGAAAAAGACTTCTCGGTTCGGGCGGCGGGCGCCCTCAAAACAGTTCCATTTAATCTGTTTTGCGGGCGCAAGAACTTCGGGCGTGCAACGCCCTCAAAACCGCCCGAACTGGCTCTGATCTTTCTCTTA
>Ga0073934_10001579_pt1 | contig 53499 bp, 40 predicted proteins | sample LarsenN4metaG_FD_76834 | JGI IMG/M metagenome (GOLD analysis project Ga0073934, IMG submission 76834) | Hot spring sediment bacterial and archeal communities from British Columbia, Canada, to study Microbial Dark Matter (Phase II) - Larsen... ...
AGCGAAATCAGGATGACAAGCCAAGCGCAGGCCGAAAGGTCTGTCGCTGTGCTCAGGATGACAGGTACAGCACAGGGCGTGCATGCGGGGGCGCAGGAGAAGATGCCGACGCAGAAAGTGGAAGAAAAGAAGGCGCCGGATTACTCGAAAGAAGCGTTCCTCGTGGAGCAGTGGCACACGCGAGTGCGCTTTGAAAACGACGGCACCAGCCGGCAAGAGACGCTCCTGCGCGCGAAGGTGCAAAGCGACGCCGGGGTGCAGCAACTGGGTGAGCTGAACCTGGGCTACAACTCAGCGAACCAGAAGCTGCAAATCGAATACGTGCGCGTGCGCAAGGCGGACGGGAGCGTGGTGAGCGCGGGGCCCGAGGCGGTGCAGGACCTGAGCGCGCCGGTGACGCGCGAGGCGCCGACCTACACCGACTACCGTGTGAAACACATCAGCGTGCCGGCGCTGCGGCCGGGCGAGACGTTGGAGTACAAGACGGTGACGCTGACGGAAACGCCGCTGGCGCCGGGGCACTTCTGGCTGGAGTACGACTTCGAGAAAAACGCCATCGTAATGGACGAGCAACTCGAGGTGAACGTGCCGAAGCGCCGCGCGATTAAACTGAAGACGCACCCGGACGCCAAGCCGGACATCATCGACGAGGGCGAGCGGAAGATCTACCACTGGAAGAGCAGCAACACGGAGCGGCCGTCCGAAGAGGAGCTGAAGGAGAGAAGAAAAAAGAAGAGACAGCAGGAGCCGGAAGGCCCGGCGGTGCAGTTGACGACGTTCCAGAACTGGGAGGAAGTGGGGCGGTGGTACGCGGGGCTGGAAAAGGAGCGCATTGCGCCGACGGCAGAGATCCGCGCCAAGGCGGAGAAGCTGATTGCCGGGCGCGCGAACGAACTCGAAAAGATTGAAGCGCTGTACGACTTCGTGGCTAAGAACCACCGCTACGTGAGCCTGTCGTTCGGGCTGGGTCGCTACCAGCCGCACGCCGCGGCGGAAGTGATGGCAAACCAGTACGGGGACTGCAAGGACAAGCACACGCTGCTGGCGGCGTTGCTGGAGGCGGTGGGAATCCGCGCGGAGGCGGTGCTGATCGGCTCGCAGCGGAAGCTGGACCCGGAGATGCCGTCGCCATCGCAGTTCGACCACGTGATTACGGGGATCCCCGCCAGCAAGGAATACATCTGGCTGGACACCACGACGGAGGTGGCGCCATTCCGGCTGCTCTCCGCAAACCTGAGAGAGAAGAAGACGCTGGTGATTTCACGGGAAAATGGCGCACGGCTGGAGGAGACGCCGGCGAACCCGCCATTTGCAACGACACAGGTGGTGGAAATCAACGGCGAGGTGAGCGATTTGGGGAAGTTGAAAGCCCGCGTGAGATACATCCTGCGCGGAGACGCGGAGCTGGCGCTGCGCGCGGCGTTCCGGCGGATGCCGCAGCACCAGTGGAAACAACTGGCGCAGTGGGCAGCCGTCTCCGACGGTTATCGCGGCGAGGTGACCGAGGTGAAGGTGAGCGAGCCGGCGGCAACGAAGGAGCCCTTCCAGTTCGAGTACGAACTCACGCAGGCGAATTTCCTAGACTGGTCGAAGAAGAAGTCGGAGATGACTCTGCCGCTGCCGACCATGGGCCTGCCGTCCATCGCTGAGGATGAGGACCTCCAGGAGAACATCGAGTTGGGCACGCCGCTGGAGGCGACGACACGGCTCGCGCTGACGCTGCCGGCGAACTTCGCGGCGCGGGCGCCGGTGGCCATCCGCGTGACGCGGGATTACGCGGAGTACCAGTCGAGCTACAAGATGGAGCAGAACACGCTGCGCGCGGAGCGGGTCCTGAAGTTCCGCATGCGCGAGCTGCCCGCGGAGCGCGCGGGGGACCTACGCACATTTCTGCGCGCGGTGCGCAACGACGAGGGGCAGTCGCTGTGGGTGGAGAGCACAATTGCGGGGACGCCAACGATCCTGGAAACCGCCAAAGCGGAAGAACTGTACGAGGCGGGTGCGGCTGCGCTGAGCGGCGGGAACTTTGACGCTGCGGTGGAGCTGCTCCAGCGCGTGACTCAGCTCGAGCCGAAACACAAGGGGGCGTGGAACAACCTGGGCCGCGCGTATATGGGACGGCTGCAGTTCGACGCAGCCATCGCAGCCTTCCGCAAGCAGATCGAAGTGAATCCTTACGACGAGTACGTGTACAACAACCTGGGGCTGGCGCTTTGGCGGCAGCAGAAGCTGGAGGAGGCGGAAGGCGCCTTCAAGAAACAGATCGCGGCCCACCCACTGGACAAGTTCGCGCACGGCAACCTGGGGATGCTCTACCGGGAGAAGAAGCAGTACGCGGCGGCGATCGAGGAACTGGAGAAGGCGGTGACGCTGACGCCAAACAACGCGGCGCTGCACGTCAACCTGGGACAGTGCTACCTGAACCTGGACCAGCAGGGGAAAGCGCTGGAGGCGTTTGACAAGGCCGTGGAGCTGGCGCCCTCGCCAACGACGTGGAACAACGTGGCCTACGAGCTGTCGCTGAAGAAAGTACACCTGGAGCGGGCGCAGCAATACGCGGAATCGGCGGTGGCCTCAGTGGCGGCGGTGCTGCGCAATGTGCAACTCGAGCGCATCACGATGAACGAGATGGCGCTCGTGGCGGGCATCGCGGCCTACTGGGACACGCTGGGGTGGGTGCACTTCCAACAGGGCAACCTGGAAAAGGCGGAACGCTACGTGCGCGCGGCGTGGCTGGTGGACTTCCATGGCGAAGTGGGCGACCACCTGGGACAGATCCTTGAGAAGACCGGGCGCAAGACGGAAGCCATCCAAGTCTATGCGCAGGCCCTGAACGCGACGCGACCTGTGGAGGAGACGCGCGAACGGCTAGCGGCGTTGGCGGGCGGCGCGCAAGAAGCGGCGGAACTCAAGAAGAACGCCTTCGACGGACCCTCGAAAGTGCGCACGGTGAAGCTGGGAAAGCTGGTGAAGGAGAAGGCGTCGGCAGATTTCCTGATTGTGTTTGCTCCAGCGGCGGCGGGATCGGGCGCACAGGTCGAAGAGGTGAAATTCATCCGCGGGAGCGAGACGCTGCGGCCGATGACCGAGGCATTGAAGAAAGCCAAGTACGAGGTGCTCTTCCCCGACGACACACCCACCAAACTGATTCGCCGAGGCATGCTTAACTGCCTGCCGGAATCAGTCTGCGTCTTTGTACTGCTGACAGCGGACAGCGTGGCGTCCGTTCGGTGACCAGTGATGAGCGGCCAGTGAAGAGTTGCGCTGCACGGTGAGATTCTCCGGGCGCTGCGCGCCCTCAATGTGACAGGCAGTAGTTTTTCAGCACCCCGCCAGATCTCCATTCAGCAATCCATGGCAAGAAAAAGGGGGCGAGGAGAGCCTCGCCCCAGGAGACAGAGCAGATTGAGTTGTGGTGTTACTTCCCGCCCTACAAAGGAACCTAGTCACCGCGGAAGCGGCGGCGGACCATAGCGGCGACGCCCACCAGGCCGGTGCCGAGCAGGGTCAGCGGCGCCGGCTCCGGCGTGACGACGATGAACTCCTGCACCTGGCCGGTCAGTGTGACCGGGGGAAGGTTGGTGATGACGAGGAACGGCGAGAAGTTCATCGAGCTGTAGTTCGCCGCAGCGAGGGCCAGCCAGGCGTTGGAGCCGGCCGTATCCGGCGCCAGGTTGGGGTTGAAGAGATTCCAGAGTGCGTACTGGAGATTCACGTAGTCGTTGGTGTGCGTCGGGAACTGGGCAATGAGCCAAGCGGCCTGCTGGTAGAGAGACAAGGCGTTCGGGAGGCTGCCGTAACGCGTGAGGCTGAGGTCGGAGCCGTTGGTGATGGTGCTCAGATTGGCTTCCCAGGTCTGGCCGGTTTTTATGCGGTTGGCAATGTCGATGCACAAAAGGATGACCGGATCGCCGTCCATTGTGCCGTAGTAGGGGCTGACGTAGTAGCCGCCACCGCGGGCGCCATTGACGCCGGTGAAGGTCATGGTCACGGAGTCGGCCTGCACGGCGGAACCAACCAGCAGGAATAGCAACAGTAAGCCCGCGAATCTGAGCTTCATGAGACTCCTCTAAGGCCTGTGTGTACAACTGTCGCCAATTCCAGTTATAGAGGCGGATTGCAGGCAAACCAATGGAGCAAGCGTACCGGAACGAGCCACCGGCTGCACTAGTACTGCAATGCGGATTGGTCATCGTCTAACATGTTGTTAGATAAGAGCTTAGCTTCCCGTTGTGAACTTCGGAGCTGGGGCGCAGCGCAAGGACAATGGGAGATTAGCGGGAAGACGGCGATGCGGTGGAGCGCGCGGCCGTGCGGGAAACGAAATCGCGGGCTTCGCGCAGTTCGGGGAGCTGAGGGTCGGCCTGCTGCCAGATGTCCAGAAGCGCGGAATAGTAAGCGGCAGCCGCGGGACGATCGCCAAGACGCGCCGCAGCGCGCGCCGCACCGAGCAGGGAGAGCGCGCGGTTGGGCTGGCGGGAGAGCGAAGTGTGGAACTGCGCGAGAGCCTCTTTGGTGCGGTTGGCCATTAGAAGGATTTCGCCGAGGAGCTCGTGCGAGGGCTTCACTAGGTCTGGCGGGCCGGAAGGCGGCGGTAGCTCCTCTTCGCGGGCCACAGCCAGCCTGGCCACGGCGATGGCATCGTCGTAGCGTTTGGCAAAGGCGCGGGCGGTGGCGGCCACTTCGAGCTGCATGATCTCCGCGTTGCGAGCGGCGCTGGTATCGCCGGCCTCCCGCGTGGCATGGTGGTACTTTCCGAGCAGCTCAATACTCTTTTCCATCTCCAGCACACCCATGCCCGCCGCAGCCAAGCCGCGAATGAACGCCGCGAGAATCTGCGTGTGGGAAGGCAGGCCGCCGGCGGAGGAGCGGGGCGCCGCACCGTGCAGGTGCTGAGCACCGGGGGTTTCGCGCCCGCTGTAATTTTCCGGCGGATCGAAGAGTTCCGCGGCGCGCTGCCACTCGCCGGTCTCAATGACCAGCATGGCACTCATGTCCGCGTAGTAGCGGTCGGGGCGGCTGGTGAACTGCTGGGATGAGTCGCGCGGGAGAGCTTCGGCCAGGGCGGCACGGCGGAGCGCCAGTAACTCTTCGGCCCTGGAGCGGCGGCCCTGCTGGAAATAGACGTAAGCCAGCCAGTGGAGGCTGTGGTAGTCGCGGAGGGCCAGCGGGAGCTTCTTGCGCTCGACCCAGGCGACCGAAGCGGCCCAGGCGGATTCGTTGGAGGCCGCAGCCTCGGGCCACATGCCAAGCTGGAGAAAAATGTGCGAGGGCATGTGACGGGCATGGTGGGCCTCGGGAGCGATGCCGGCATAGCGTCGCGCGGCGGGGAGCGCGAGGACGGCGTGGTCGGGGTCGTCGAAGGCATGAATGATGTAGTGCGCCGCGCCGGGATGGTCGGGATTCTTGGCGAAGATCTCCAGGGCAATCGCGCCGGCTTGCATCTGGCGGCGGAAACCCTTGTCGTCGGGGCGGACGGCGCCGAGCAGCGAAAGGGAGTAGAAAGCGGCGGCTTCGAGGTCGTCGGGAAACTGGCGGCAGAGCTTTTCCATGGCCGCGGAGTAGGCGAGATCGCGAGAGAGCTTGTCGCCTGCGCCGTAAAGCAGCTTCACAGCTTCGATGTAGTCGCGCTCGCGCGGGGTGAGCTGTTCCACGCCGCGGATTTTGCGCAGGGCCTCGCGAGCGGCAGGGGCGTTCTGCTCGGCCCAGAGCGGATGGTTGTGGGCCATGGCCTCGCCCCAGTAGCCCATGGCGAAGCCAGGATCGAGGCGCGTGGCGGCACGGAATTCGTCGAGGGCCTCCTCAAACCAGAAGGAATGCAGGGCGAGCACGCCGCGAAGGAAATGGGCCTGCGCCGGCGGCGAGCCGGAGGTGGGGAAATCCAATCTGCCCAAGGAAGATTGCGCGAAAGCACCCGCCGACAGCAGCGGGAGAGATGCAAGCAACAGAACCCAACGCAGGCAACGAAGCGTCACAGTCATGCTGGCCCCCGAGGAAGGCCTTTGTACTCCATTCGCGAGGTGCAGACAAGGGCTGGACGGCTGGAGTGAATGAAGTGCGGGCCGATGAAATCCTCCAGGTGGATCCCGGCAAGCCGGGACGCCGCTCCGAATGACAACCCAGCGCGAAGCCGACCTTAAACTGACATCACTTCTTTTTCTTTGGCGGCGGAGAGGTCTTCGAGTTTCTTGATTTCAGAGTGGGTGAGCTTTTCGAGTTCGTCGAGAGTGCGCTTTTTATCGTCCTCGCTGATCTTCTTTTCCTTTTCCAGCTTCTCGATAGCCTCCTTGACGTCGCGGCGGATGTTGCGCACGGCAGTGCGGTGGTTTTCAAGGACCTTGTGGAGATGCTTGACGAGGTCCTTGCGGCGCTCCTCGGTGAGGGAGGGGATGGGCACGCGGACAACTTTGCCGTCGGTGGCGGGGTTGAGGCCGAGATCGGAGGTGCGGATAGCCTTGTCAATCAGCGCTACGGCGGTTGGATCCCACGGGGCGATGAGGATCATCGTGGGGTCAGGAACGGAAAGCGTGCCGAGCTGATTGATGGGCATGGGCGTGCCGTGGTAGTCCACGCGGATGTGGTCGAGCAGGCTGACGTTGGCGCGGCCGGTGCGCACCCCGGCGAGTTCTTTGCGGCAATCTTCGATAGCTTTTTCCATGCGCGTTCGGGCCTGCGCCATGGCCTCTTTAGTGGAATTGACGGTGGTCATTGCGTGACGCTCTCCAAATCGGGCGCAGCAAGCTGCGCCCCTGCATTGCCAATTGCCGCGACGCTCCCCAAGGCGGGACCCCTGCTACGTACACACGGTGGAGCCGACTTTTTCGCCCAATACGACGCGCTTGATATTGCCCGGCACGGACAGATTGAAAATGATGATGGGCAGCTTGTTGTCCATGCAGAGCGAGATGGCCGTGGAGTCCATCACCGAGAGGCCCTTCTGGATCACGTCCATATGACTGATGGTGTCGAACCTTTTCGCGCCAGGGACTTTTTCGGGGTCGGCGTCGTAGATGCCGTCCACGCGGGTGGCCTTGAGGATTACCTGCGCGCGGATCTCCATGGCGCGGAGAGCGGCGGCGGTGTCCGTGGAGAAATAGGGGTTGCCGGTGCCGGCGGCGAAGAGGACGATACGGCCCTTTTCCAGGTGGCGCGTGGCGCGGCGACGAATGAAGGGCTCGGCGACCTGGTGCATTTCGATGGCGCTCATCAAGCGCGTGTAGCAGCCCTGCTTTTCGAGGGCGTCCTGAAGGGCCAATCCATTGATGACGGTGGCGAGCATGCCCATGTGATCGCCGGTGGCGCGGTCAATGGCCAGCGACTTCTGGCGCGTGCCGCGGAAGATGTTGCCACCGCCGACCACGATGGCCATCTGCACGCCGAGGTCATGGGCCGCCTTCACCTCGCGGGCGATGGCGTGGACCGTCTCGGCATGGATGCCGTAGCCTTGCGGCCCCTGGAGCGATTCGCCGGAAAGTTTCAGGACCACGCGCTCGTAGGCGCAGCGCGGTTTTTCGGAGCCCGTTATTGTCACCGCATCCGTTGTAGCCATCCCAAGGCGCGCCCCCATGCGCGCAGGTCGCAGGGCATTCTAGCAGAGAAGAACAGGCAGCAGGAAGCAGGAAGGAGGCGGAAAGCGGCAAGTAGAAAATGAAAAGGGGCGCGACGTCCTTCGGCTTCGCTCGGGACAGGACTAGCGCCCCTGAGAAATGGTCTTTCGCCCGTTACTGGGCGGAGGGGTTGGATTCTCCGGAGGTGGAAACCTCGCCGACCTTGAAGCGAAGAAAGCGGCGGACAGAGATGTTCTCGCCGAGCAGGGCGATTTTCTGGTGGATGAGGTCGCGGATGGTGAGGGACTCGTCCTTGATGAAGTGCTGTTCGTAGAGGCAGGCTTCCTCGTAGAACTTCTCCATCTTGCCGACGACGATTTTTTCGATGACCGGCTCGGGCTTGCCGGTAGCGCGGGCCTGGGCGCGATAGATGTCGCGCTCGCGCTCGAGGATTTCCGGGGTGACCTCCTCGCGGCGGACGAAGCGGGGATCGAGCGCGGCAATGTGCATGGCGATATCGTGGCAGAGCTGCTGGAACTGCTCGGTGCGGGCCACGAAGTCCGATTCGCAGTTGACCTCGACGAGAACGCCGATTTTTCCGCCGGCGTGGATGTAGCTGCCGATAAGGCCCTCGCTGGCGGCGCGGGAGGCCTTCTTCTGCGCGGCGGCCTGGCCCTTCTTGCGCAGGATATCAACGGCCTTCTCCATGTCGCCGCCGGACTCGACGAGGGCGGCGCGGCAGTCGCTGAAGCCGGCGCTGGTGCGCTCGCGCAGCTCCTTGACGAGTTGAGCGGGGACGTTGGTCTGCTGTTGTGTACTCATGGGGTCTCTAGGATCCTTGTCTTGATCGTGGTCATCTTCCGGAAATGTAGTCTTGGTCATGTCCCAGCACTCAAACGAATGATGGGCTTATTGCCAAACGCCTTGCGAAAATACTTCGCGTCTATCTAAGGAAAAGGCCCTGCGCAACCCGGGCGGAGGTGGCACAGGGCCGGGGAGTCCCGCCGGGCGGGACCGGCCCGATCAGCGATCGACTTTGGGTTCGTCCGAGGGGACAGTTTCCTCGGCAGCCGGCTCGACGAGCGGCTCGGCGAGGGGCTCGGCACCTTCGACGAAGTCACCCTCGTGGGTTTCGTACCCCTCGTAGGCGCTGGTGTCCACGTACTCGACGCCTTCCTGACCCGCAGCACCTTCCTCAATCTTCTCCTCGGCGACCTGGCTGCGGTCGAAGATGGAGCGGCCTTCGCGGACGGCGTCGGAAACCTTCGAAGTGAACAGCCGGATGGCGCGGAGGGCGTCGTCATTGCCGGGGATGACCCAGTCCACCAGGTCGGGGTCGCTGTTGGTGTCCACGATGGCGACCACGGGAATGCCCATGCGGCGCGCTTCGCGGACGGCAATCTCTTCGGCGTTGGAGTCGATCACGAACATAAGGTCGGGCAAGGCGGCCATGTTTTCGATGCCGGCCAGGTTCTGCTGCAGGTGCTTCATCTCGCGCTCCAGCCGCGCGGCTTCCTTCTTGGAAAGCTGGGCCATGCGGCCGTCCTCGACCATGGCCTTCAGTTCTTTCAGGCGCTTGATGGACTTCTGCACGGTGGCGAAGTTGGTGAGCGTACCGCCCAGCCAGCGGTTGTTGACGTAGAACATCGCGCAACGGTTGGCTTCCTCGGCCACGGCCTCCTGGGCCTGGCGCTTGGTGCCGACGAAGAGCACCGTCTTGCCCTGGCCGGCCTGTTCGCTGACGTAGCGGGCGGCCTCCCGGAACATCTTGAGGGTCTTCTGCAGGTCCACAATGTGAATGCCATTGCGCTCGCCGAAGATGTATTCCTTCATTTTCGGGTTCCAGCGGCGAGTCTGGTGGCCGAAGTGAACGCCGGCTTCCAGCAGCTCCTTCATGGTGATTTCGACTGCCAACGTGCCTCGCTTTCTCCATCGGATGTTTAAATCCCGCGTTGCGGAACAACATCCGTGCTGCCGGCGCCTTGCCGGCCGTGAATTTACCGCTCAATGCCGGCCTGAAGGCCGGCACTACAAAAATCTAGCGCTTGCTGAACTGGAAGCGCTTGCGCGCGCCCTTCTGTCCGTACTTCTTGCGCTCTTTCATGCGCGAATCGCGCGAAAGAAAACCGTTGGTGCGCAGGCGGGGGCGCAGTTCGGGATTGAAAGCTGCGAGCGCGCGGGAAAGCCCCATGCGCACTGCGCCGGCCTGTCCGCCGGCGCCTCCACCCTTGCAGGTGGCGTGGACGTCAATCTGGTCCTTCGTCTCGGTGAACTTGAGCGGCTCGAGGGCCGCGTTCAACCAAGCGATGTTGGTGAAATAGTTGGTGACCGGGCGTCCGTTGACCAGGAAAGTGCCCGTGCCCAGCTTGATGAAGACGCGGGCGATGGCTTCCTTGCGGCGGCCGGTGCCGTAGAACTGCGTTTTGATGTGGCCCGCTTCCGCGGACGATGCTTCGCTGCTCAAAACTCCCCCTGACATTTGGGACGAAAGTCCCCGCCTCCCAAGAGACGAGCTACAAATTCTGCGCAATCAAGCCGGGAATAAGCGGCTAAAGCGCGAGCGGCTGGGGCTTCTGCGCAACGTGGCGCTTGAGGCCCTCGGCGTCGAGGTAGACGCGCAGCTTGCGGGCGCGCCGCGCACGCAGCTTGTTCTTGGGGAGCATGCCGAGGATCGCATCGCGCACGATGCGGTCGGCGCGCTGCTCCGCCTTCAAGCGCCGCGCGGACGTTTGCTTCAATCCACCGGGGTAACCGCTGTGGTGCGTGTACACTTTCTGTTCCAGCTTGTTTCCGGTCAACTTGATCTTGTCCGCGTTGATGACGATGACGTGGTCACCGGTGTCCAGAAACGGCGTGAAGACCGGTTTATCCTTGCCAATCAGCACACGCGCCACGCGCGTGGCCAGCCGACCGAGAACCTGCCCGGCGGCGTCCACGACAAACCACGAATTGCCCTGTGCGAGCTGTTCGGCCTCCCGGCCGCTGGGTACGTACGTCCGCATGCGCTCCGTCACACCTTTCCTTCCAAAGACAAACCTAAATCATACGGGAGGGGGTGAAATCTGTCAACGAAATGCTGCACGAGTTGAAGAGCAACAGACTTGCAGAGTCGCCGAGTAGGGGCAAGCCGATGTGTCGCCGGCAAAGGGCCGCGGGACGCCGGCGCTACCATTGAGAGTCAAAGGTGCCGCACAGGCAACCTGTGCTACGACCGCTGGTCCAAGCGGTGGAGGCCGAGGGAGCGCGCGGCGGCGAGGGCGGCGGCGAATTCAGCGCGGGTGATGCGACGGTTGATTTCCGGGAACTGCGAGAAGGTGACTTTGCCGGCAGGGCGATACTGGTTCATCAGGTTGATGAAAGTGTCCGGGCCGAGTTCACGGGCGATCCATGCGAGGACCTCGCGCGAGCCAGCGACTTCGCCAGGCATCACCAGATGGCGCAGCAGCACGCCGCGCAGTGCGAGACCCTGCTCATCGAAGACGAGCGGGCCGACCTGGCGATGCATTTCGCGGATGGCGCGGCGGGCAGCTTCAGGGTAATCCGGCGCGCGGGCATAGAGGCGGGCCATCTCCCCGTCCCAGAATTTGAAATCGGGCATGTAGATGTCCACGACGCCGTCCATGAGTTGGAGCGAATCGAGGGAGTCGTACGCGCCGGTGTTGTATACCAGTGGCAGGCGCAAGCCGCCACGCACCGCGAGCAGCAGAGCTTCCAGGATCTGCGGAACGACGTGCTCGGGGGTGACGAAGTTGATGTTGTGGCAGCCCTGCGCTTGGAGATCGAGCATCATCGCGGCAATTTCCTCGGGCGGGGTGGGGCGGCCCTCGCCGAGCCAGCTGGTCTCGTAGTTCTGGCAGAACACGCAGCGCAGATTGCAGAAGCCGAAGAAAATGGTGCCGGAGCCGCGCCAGCCGCGGAGACAATCCTCTTCCCCGAAGTGCGCGAAGGCGCTGGAAACGACGGCGTGGCGGCCGGTGCGGCAAACGGCAAACTTGTTTTCGAAGCGGTTGACGTGGCAATTACGCGGGCAGAGCGTGCAATCGCGGAGCTTCTCCACGGCGAGATCCACGCGGCGTGCGAGTTCGCCGGACTCGTAAAGGTGCAGATAGGCAGGCTGAAAGTCCGTGCGCGGGATAATGAAGGACCCCGCGGCGAGAGAATCCGTTTTCCCGGGAGACGCCCTCATCTTTCGACTAAGGATAGCGCGAAAGGCGAGGAATGCGTAGGGATTGAGGTGCGGGAGCAAGCTCCCGCACGGGAAGGCGGCACGCCGCCGCACTCCAAAGGGAGAAGCCGAAGCCAGTGCTACTCGGGCTTGGCGGCGCGGGCGAAGGGTTTGTCGGCAGTGGCCGGGGCTTCGCCGCGCTCGATTTCGATGGAGCCTTTGAAGTAGGCGCCGTCCTCGATCATGATGCGCGCGGTGGTGAGGTCGCCGACAACGGAGCCGTCCTTCTTGATCTCGATGCGATCCTTCGCGCGGAGATTTCCCTTCACCGAGCCGTAAACAACAATTTCGCGGGCCACGATGTCGGCGGCAATCTTAGCGGTGGCGCCGACGGTGAGCTTGCGGTCCTCCAGCGAGACCACGCCCTCCACGCCGCCGTCCACGTGCAGGTCTTCGCCGCCAGTGATTTCCCCTTTCACGTGCAGGCTGGGACCGAGACGCGCGCCGGTGGTGGCTGCGGGTGTGGTCGGGCGGACTTCAGTCGTCATGGGAGTGACCTCCTGCTTGATCTCGGATGCCGCAGGTGGAGTTGGAACAACCGGCGGCGCCTGGGGTCCCAAAGCGGTCGGCACGGCAGGCTTGGGCGGCTCGGGTTTCTTGGTGCCCCACATGGTTCGTCCTCAGGCGAAACATCCGCGCAAAGAAGCGGATGGAGCCAGGAAATGGAAGTCTAGTCCCGTGCTGCAAAGAGGGGCAAGGACAAAGTTGACAGTTGAGAGTCAACAGTCAACAGCAAAAATTTGCCTTCCGTGGACGGTGAACATTCGACAGCGGACTGGCAGCTTCTTCAGTACTTGCGGAGGACGCCGATGACGCGGCCCTGGATTTTGACGTCGGAGGCGTTGACGACGATGGGCTGCATTTCGGCGTTGGCGGGCTGGAGACGCACACGCGCGCCGGACTCGCGGTAGAAGCGCTTGAGAGTGGCTTCCTCGCCGCCGACCAGCGCGACGACAATCTCGCCGGCGTTGGCGACCTGCGACTGCTCGACGACAACATAGTCGCCGTCAAGGATGTGGTCCTCCTTCATGGAATCGCCCTTCACCTGCAGCACGAAAACATTCTGCGAGCGGACGAAATCGCCGAGAGAGATGGTCTGCTTGTCCTCGAGTGCTTCGAGGGGACGGCCGGCAGCAATGCGGCCGACCAGAGGCAGCTCGACAGCGCGTTCGATCATGTGCTCGCGGCCGGGTCTGGGCAGCGGGGTGACCTCGATCGAGCGACTCTGGTTGTAGCCGCGACGCAGATAGCCCTTGCGCTCGAGCGTGGCGACGTGCTTGTGCACGGTGGCCAGCGAGGTGAGCTTCTTGCCGCCGAAGCGCTTGTCCTTCAGCCCCTCGGCGATTTCTTCGAAGGACGGCGAGTAGCCCTTCTCATCAATGAAGGTCTTCAGGAAGTCGAGAACTTGCTTCTGGCGTTTGGTCAGAATCATGGCGCGCTCCACGGGTGGACTTCGGAAGGGCAACGGCAGCATAGGCGAAGACAAGGCGAAAAGTCAAGCAGAAAAGAGGCCAGGGGTGAGGGGTTAGGGACTAGGCAAGAGCAAAGACCGGTGAACGCTGCGCGGTGATAGACTCGCGCCGCCAACGGAAGAAAGCCAAACGCAGTGACGTGGAGAACGTGGAGATGCGCAGGGAAATACAAAGCCGAATGATCACGTGTTGCGGAGTTGTGACGCTTGCTGTTGCCGCGTTAGTGGCCGGGGCAGGCGGGAATTTCGGAGCGGCACAGCAAAAGGAAACGGCTGAGGCGTTGCGTGAGCAGGCGCGGGCGGCGGTGGCACGGACCTCGGGGGAGTGGAAAGTGGCGGGGCTGAAGCAGCCGGTAGAAATCATCCGCGACGCGTGGGGCGTGGCGCACATCTACGCGAATACGCAGGAGGACCTGTTCTTCGCGCAGGGTTTCGTGGCCGCGCAGGACCGGCTGTGGCAGCTCGACCTGTGGCGGAGGAAGGCGATGGGCGAGCTGGCGGAAGTGCTGGGGCCGGAAGCTGTGGAGCGCGACCGCTACGCGCGGCTGCTGCGCTACCGCGGCGACTGGGAGGCGGAATGGAAAAGCTACGCGCCGGACACCAAGCAAATCGTGGAGTCGTTCGTGCGCGGGATCAACGCCTACATCGCGACGTTGGGCGACAACCTGCCGGTGGAATTCAAATTGACCGGGACGCGGCCGGAGGAGTGGACGCCGGAAGTGGTGGCGTCGCGCATGGCGGCGTATCCGATGACGGGGAACGCGTCGCGCGAGATGCTGCGCGCGCAGGTGGTGCACAAGCTGGGCGCCGAGCGAACGGCGTTGCTCTTCCCCACTGACCCGGCGCGCGTGGCGCGTGCCGACGACGGCCTCAGCCTGGAAGGCATCGACGGGAGCGTGCTCGCCGGACTGGAACGCGCAGCGGGAGAAGTGAGTTTCGACGGAGCGGCAGGATTCACGCGCTCAGCTCCAGCGGAAGGAAAAGAAATTTCAGATTTGAAATTTGAGATTGCAGAAGGGAGCAACAACTGGACGATTGCGGGAGGGCGAACGAAAAGCAGGAAGCCGCTCCTGGCGAACGATCCGCACCGTGCGCTGCTGCTGCCGTCGCTGCGGTACATCGTGCACCTGGTCGGGCCCGGCTGGGAAGTGATCGGCGCGGGCGAGCCGGCGCTGCCCGGCGTCTCCATCGGGCACAACCAGCGCATTGCGTTCGGGTTGACGATTTTTGCCGCCGACCAGCAGGACATCGTCGCCGAGGTGACTCATCCGGACGACCCCAACCAGTGGCGCGGATGGATGCGCAGGATCGGCTGGCAACCGATGAAGGTGATCGAGGAAGAGATCCAGGTGCGGGGCGAAGCTGCGCCGCGGCGCGTGCAACTGAAATTCACCGACCACGGGCCTGTGATCTACGAAGATGTGAAGAGGCATCGGGCGTACGTGCTGCGCTGGGTGGGGACGCAGCCGGGCACGGCGGGGTATCTGGCCGCGTTGGCCATCAGCCGCGCGCGGAACTGGACTGAATTTCGAAAGGCGCTGGAGCGATGGAAGCTGCCGCCGGAAAACTTTGTCTATGCCGATGTGGACGGAAACATCGGCTACCAGGCGGCCGCGCTAGTGCCGGCACGAACTTGCGACGGGTTGTTGCCGACACGGGGAGATTCCACGACTTGCGACTGGCGCGGATTTCTGAAGCTGGACGACCTGCCGCACGAGTTCAACCCGGCGCGGAAGTTCGCGGCCACGGCGAACCACAACACTCTTCCGGCCGGGGAGAAGAAGCTGATCGGGTTCGAGTGGTCCACGGCGTACCGCTTCCTGCGCATCTGCGAAGTGCTCGAGCAAACAAAAGAGCACACGGTGGCGGATTCGGCGCGGCTGCAAGCGGACGTCACTTCCCTGCCCGCGCGGGAACTGTTGCCGCTGGTAGGGGAAATCACAGGAGCAGGCAAGCGCGGGCAGGCGGCCGACCTGCTGAAGAAGTGGGATGCGCGGATGGAAAAGGATTCGGCTGCGGCGGCGATCTTCGAAGCGTGGCTGGAAAAACTGCGCGATGCCGTTTATCGGCCGCTGGTGCCTGACGAAGTATGGCGCGTGGCGCGGCGGATGATCTCGGTCAGGACGCTGAACCGCGCGCTGCGCGAAGCGGACCCGGCGTTCTTTCCGGAGGGTGACGTCAAGGCGTGGAGGAACCGCGCGCTCGAGACCGCGCTGGACGAGGCGATAGCGGAGCTGGAGAAACGCCTGGGGCCGGACATGACCAAGTGGCGATGGGGTGCGCTGCATACGGCGACGTTTGTGCATCCGCTGGCGAGCGGCCGCGCATCGGGACGCGATGCGACGTTCAACCGCGGGCCGGTGGAACGCGGCGGCGACGGCAACACCGTGAATGCGACGAGCGGAGCGAACTACCGGCAGTCGTCGGGGGCGTCGTACCGGCAGGTGATGGATTTGTCGAACTGGGACAACTCGCTGGCGAGCAACGTGCCCGGACAATCGGGGCAGCCGGAAAGCGCGCATTACGATGATTTGTTGAAGTTGTGGGCGGGGGACGCGCATTTTCCGTTGGTGTACACGCGGGCGGCGGTGGAGAAAAATGCGAAGGCGAGGATGAAGTTACTGCCGGCGACGAGGTAATGGCACAGCAAACGAAATGAGGAAGTGACAAAGGGAAGAATGGAAAAAGAGAAAGAAACGAACTTGACACACAGGTGCAGAGGACGCGGAGGGACGCAGAGAAAACCAAGAGAGCGAGGCGAGAAGGGACATGCGTCGTGTTCAACAGGCTGAACACGTGTTGCAGAGCGGATGGAGACGAGGTAGCAGATGTGGTAGACTGAAAAATTGGGCGTGGGAAATTCTCCCGCGTTGAATTCCGCAGGGACAGGCAGCACGAATCCTCCCCGGACCGGCCGTGCAATCACCCTTTGTTCCTGCCTCAGGAAGGAAAGCCATCATGGGCACGACAACTGAACAACCGCCGATTCGCAAGCGCGAAGTCATCGAAAGGGCCGTGATTCGTTTCTGCGGGGACTCCGGCGACGGCATGCAGATCACCGGCGGCCAGTTTACGAATACGGTGGCGCTCTACGGCAACGACCTGGCCACCTTCCCCGACTACCCGGCGGAAATCCGCGCGCCGGCGGGGACCCTGCCGGGCGTGAGCGGGTTCCAGATTCACTTCGGCTCGACGGATGTTTATACGCCGGGCGACGCGGTGGACGCGCTGGTAGCTATGAACCCCGCGGCTTTGAAGATGAATCTGGCGGACCTGAAGCCGAACGGGATCCTAATCGTCAACCTGGACAATTTTCAGGAGACGGACCTGAAAAAGGCGCAGATGGCTTCGAACCCGCTCGAGGACCACTCGCTGGACGCCTACCGCGTGTTTCCGGTGGAGCTGCAGAAGCTGACGCGCGCGGCCCTGCAGGAAGTGGGGCTGGACGCGAAGACGATGGACCGCTGCAAGAACTTCTTCGCACTGGGCATGTGCTACTGGCTCTACAACCGGACGATGGACACGACCCTGCGCTACCTGGAAGACAAGTTCAAGGCCAAGCCGCTGCTGAGGGAAGCCAACACGCTGGCCATGAAGGCGGGCTACAGCTACTGCGAAGCCACCGAGGCGTTCCAGATCAGCTACGAGATTCCGCCGGCGAAGCTGGAGCCGGGCGTCTATCGGAACATCAGCGGGAACACGGCGCTGGCGCTGGGGTTTGTGGCCGCGTCGCAGAAGGCGGGCATCCCGCTGTTCCTGGGATCGTACCCGATCACGCCGGCGTCGGACATTCTGCACGAGCTTTCGACGTTCAAAGATTTCGGGGTGATGACCTTCCAGGCGGAGGACGAGATCGCGGCGGTGACGTCGGCGATTGGGGCATCCTACGCGGGCGCGCTGGGAATCACGACGACGTCGGGTCCGGGCATGGCGCTGAAGACCGAAGCCCTGGGCCTAGCAGTGGCGGTGGAACTGCCGCTGGTGGTCTGCAACATCCAACGCGGCGGGCCTTCGACGGGTTTGCCGACCAAGACTGAGCAGGCCGACCTGCTGCAGGCGCTCTACGGCCGCAACTCGGAAGCGCCGCTGCCGGTGCTTGCGGCGGCTACGCCGGGCGATTGCTTCTGGATTGCGCTGGAAGCGAGCCGGCTGGCCATCAAGTACATGGTGCCGGTGATCGTGCTTTCCGACGGCTACTTGGCCAACGGGTCGGAGCCGTGGCGCGTGCCGAACCTGAACGAGCTGCCGGAAATCCCGGTGCACTTCGAGACGAACGCGAAGGGCTTCCTACCGTACAGCCGCAACGCGGGGACGCTGGCGCGGCCGTGGGCCATCCCGGGCACAGCCGGGCTGGAGCACCGCGTGGGCGGGATCGAGAAGCAGGATGGCACCGGCAATCTGAACTACGAGCCGCTGAACCACGAGCGCATGGTGCGGCTGCGCGCAGCGAAAGTGGAAGCCGTAGCGCAGGACATCCCCAACGTGGAGCCGGCGGGTGATGCGGAAGGAGATTTGCTGATTGTAGCGTGGGGCTCGACCTACGGGGCCATCACCGCAGCCTTGCGGGCGCAGCGCGCGAAGGGCCGGCGGATCGGGCACGTACACCTGCGTTACCTGAACCCGCTGCCGAGAAACCTCGGGGAGGTGCTGAAGCGGTACCCGAAGGTGCTGGTCCCCGAGATGAACATGGGGCAACTGGTGCAGGTGCTGCGGGCGAAATACCTGGTGGACGCGGAGAGCTATAACAAAATCCAGGGCAAGCCGTTCATGCAAGCGGAGATCGAAGCGAAGATCGAAGAAGTGCTAGGACTCGGGGTGAACTGAAATGAGCACGACGACGCTGCCGGTGTACTCGAAGAAAGATTTTCAAACGGACCAGGAGGTGCGCTGGTGCCCGGGGTGCGGGGACTACGCGATCCTGTCAGCCGTGCAGGCCGTGTTCGCCGAACTGGGCGTGCCGCGGGAGAGGTATGTGTTCGTGTCCGGCATCGGCTGCTCGAGCCGCTTCCCGTACTACATGAACACCTTCGGGTTCCATTCGATCCACGGGCGCGCGCCGGGCATTGCCACGGGAGTGAAGATCGCGCGGCCGGAGCTGGAAGTGTGGATTGCCACGGGGGACGGCGACTCGCTGGCCATCGGCGGCAACCACACCATCCATATGCTGCGGCGGAACGTGGGCATCAAGGTGCTGATGTTCAACAACCGTATCTACGGGCTGACCAAAGGGCAGTACTCACCTACGTCGGAGCTAGGGAAGAAGGCCAAGTCCACGCCGTATGGGTCGCTGGATCGGCCGTTCAACCCGCTGTCGCTGGCCATCGGCGCGGAGGCGACGTTTGTGGCGCGCTCGGTGGACGTCTTCCAGGCGCACATGAAGGAGACGCTGAAGCGCGCGGCAGCGCATCGCGGCTCGGCCTACGTCGAGGTGCTGCAGAACTGCAACATCTTCAACGACGGGGCCTGGGACTACCTGCGAGAAAAGGATGTGCGCAGCGACCACACCATCACGCTGGAGCACGGCAAGCCGCTCATCTTCGGGAAAAACCGCGACAAGGGTATCCGCCTGAACGGCATTGAGCTGGAAGTGGTGACGCTGGGGAACGGCATCAGCGAGAAAGACCTGATCGTGCACGATGAGAAGAATCCGAACCCGGCATACGCCTTCCTGCTCTCGCGGATGGATGCCCAGCCAGGCTTCCCGGCGCCGGTGGGCGTGCTGCGCGCCGTGGATGCGCCGCGGTACGAAGACTTGATCGCCGGGCAAATCCGCGAAGTCACTTCGAAGCGCGGCAAGGGTGACCTGGGCAAGCTACTGCGCGGCGGGGATACGTGGGAAGTGAAGTGAAGACAGTCGAGAGTTGACAGTCAAACGTTGAGAGTTTTCAGAAGGGCGTCCCAACAGGTTGGGCGCCCTTTGCGTTTGTGGGTTGCAGGAGCGATCGGCCGTTTGCCCCGCCAGCGGAGAATGACGGCGGTTCAGCGGTTGGTTGGCGCGGCAGTGTGTGGAGTCGCTGCGGCGGCGAGTTGGGTGGAAGCGTCAGCGAGGAGCGGAATCCAGCGGTCGCGGGTGGCGACAAAGTCGGCCCAGTCGCGCTTGGCGACAGGCTGCGCGGGGGGCAGGCGCAGGGATTCGAAGTTGCGATAAGCGCCGTGCTGGAGGATGCGGAAATCGAGGTGCGGGCCGGTAGCGAGGCCTGTAGAGCCGACGAGGCCGATGCGTTCGCCCTGGCCGACGCGAGCGCCGGAGCGGACGAGAATCTTGGAGAGGTGCATGTACATGGTCTCGTAGCCGTTGGTGTGCTTGATGTGCACCATGTTTCCTGCCTCGCCCTTGCGCCCGGCGAAGATGACGCGGCCATCGCCGACGGATTGCACGGGCGCGCCGACCGGCGCGGCATAGTCAACACCCAGGTGCGCGCGGCGAATCTTCAGGATGGGATGGAAGCGGCTCCTGCTGAAGCGTGAGGAGACCGGTGCGCTGAACTTGAGCGGGGAGCGGAGAAAGGTCTTCTGGAGCGATTTGCCATCGGGAGCGTAATAGGCGGCGCGGCCGTGGGGGTCGCGGAAGAGCAGGGCCTGGTAAGGGAGGCTGGAGTTGATGTATTCGGCGGCGTAGAGCTTTCCGTAGGCGGGCGACTGGCCGTTCTCGTAGATTCTTTTCTCGATGACCACGCGGAAGGTGTCGCCCTTGCGCGGGTCGGTGTAGAAGTCGAGGTCCCAGCCGAAGATTTCCGAAAGTCGAACAGCCAGCTCGGGGCGCTCGCCGGCATCCTCGACAGCGTTGAAGAGCGAATCGGTGATCTCGCCGCGGATGCGGACGATCTCCGTATGCGACGGAATCTCCCTGATCTCGGCGTGGAACTCCGCACCGCGAGAGGAGACCCAGAGCATGCGGTCGGGATCAATCTGGTAGCGCAGAGAGCGCAGTTCGCCGGCGATGGTGCGGGCGATGACCATGCGGTTGCCGGCGCGCAGCCGGGCGAGGTCATAGACGGGCCGGGCGGAGTGGACCACGGCAAAGACGGTGTCGCGGGCGAAGCCCATGCTTTGCAGGAAATCGGTGATGTTGAGTCCCGAGGGGATCGTGCTTTCGGAGAAGAGCGGCACCTGCGCGCCAAGGATTGCCGCCTGTCGCCGCGCAAGTTCGACTTGTTGGGCCAACTGCTCTTCGACGGAGGAACGCGAACGGAACGTCGCGGCGACCGCTGCGGCGCCGAGCAGAATCAAAAAAGCGATAAGAAGAACGCGGCGAATCAACTCTCCCCCAGAAGAAGAACCGGCGTTTTTACATCTTCTTTCTGTTCCGCGCAAGAGAAGAAAAAGTAGGTTCCTCGCTTCGATTTCGTCCGGGCTCGGAATGGCAGTCAATCCATTCGTTCGCAACCTGCGTGGGCGGCCATGCTGCGCACGCGCGATTCATGCGGCGCAGCACCATACCCCAGAACTCTTATGTGCCCAAAGGGAATCCGGAAGTCCAGCTTAAAAGCGCGAGGATGCGGCGAACGAAATACCGGGGGGTCTCGCCCGCACAGTCTGAGGAATCGCCGAGGCAGGCGCGGGTCCCCCGGCAGGAAGTCGCGGCATGGATTCTTGCGGCGCTCATCGTGCTAGAATGGTTTAACCCGCGAACGAGCGGGCCCCCTTCCAGAAAGAGCCTGAGTTCCCCTTCCGCCAGGCGGCAGCGGGCGTCGCTTGCCTTCCATCCAACATTCCGGGGCGGGCCCGCTTCCCCGCCACGAAGAAACAAGAGGTCTGCCATGAGGAATTCTGAGTCCGGCATCCCACTGCACCAGGCCGCGGTGGAACTGGCCATCATCCGATCGTTGGCGAAGACTCTGTGGGTAAGCACGGCCATCATCGCCGTTGCCGTGATCGGCACCATGCTCCTGCTGGAATCGCTGGGCAAGCCGATGACGGTGTGGATAGCGGCGCTGGACGTGTTCCTTCTGGCGGCGATCACGCTGCCGATCCTTAACGCCGTGCTGCTTCGTCCGATGGTGCAGAAGAGCGTGGAACTGGCGACGGCGGCCTCGGAGGCGCGGTTCCAGTCCGTGGCCCAAGCGGTGCAGGAAGGTATCGTGGTTTTCGGGACGGACCGGAAGATTCGCTTCGTGAACCGCGCCGCCGCGGATATGCACGGGTATGCAGCCGAGCGCGTCCGCGGGCAAGCGGTGGAACTCCTGATGCCCGAAGGAGTGAAGGCGCAGTTCCAGCCCGACTTCGAGTGCTACCTGCGCACGAGAGAGGGCTCCGTGATCGGGAAGGGCCTGATCGAGACGGCAGGTCTGCGAAGCGACGGCAGACAGTTTGCTGTGGAGATGTCCGTCAGCGAGTTGAAGAGCGGAAAAGAATCGGAGTTCGTCGTCGTGCTGCGGGACATCACGCAGCGCAAGGCCACGGAAGAAGCACTGCGGCAAAGCGAAGAACGACTGCGAGCCATCCTGGAGGCCTCACGGGATGGCATCGTGGTGGAGGACAACGAGATCATCACCTACGCCAACCTGGCCTTCGCGCGTTTGCACGGATACGATGGTCCAAGCGAGCTGGTGGGACAGCACGTCTCCATCGTGAAGGCGCCGCGGGACAAGGAAAAACTGTTGGAATACGGGAGGAAGCGCTTGCGTGGGGAGCCCGTGCCGTACGTGTACGAGTTCCAGGCGCTCCGCAAGGACGGCAGCACCGTGGACTTGGAAGCTTCCGTTTCCACGGGGCGCGTGGCGGGCAGCCACTCCATCGTCACCGTGCTGCACGACCTGCAAGAGCGGAAACGGCTTCAGCTCTACGAGCAGATTCTGCCCGTCTGCTGCATGTGCGGAAAAATCCGGAACGATGAAGGCGCGGCGCAGGGACAGGGCGACTGGGAACGCCTGGACCACTACGTGGCACGGCATTCAGACGCGCAGGTGAGCCACACGTTCTGCCCGGAATGTCTGAAGGAATACCGCCGCCGCGAAGGGCTTGGATAAGGGGACAGGCGTCAGTACGGAGACGTGGCGCCGACGGCGGCGGGGCCGCGCGCCGACTGCGCGAAATAATTTGCCTCGCGAAGCCTGGTGAAGACGCGGCCAGCAACGTCGGCGGCGGTATTGCCGTTGACGATGCGGTTGCGCCCGCGGATGAGCACGGCTACGACGAGGCGCGGGCGGAGCTGGTCGGCGTAAGAAACAAACCAGCCGAGGCGGGAGCCCTGGTCGGAGCAGGTGCCGGTCTTGCCGAGGGTCTGCTCGCCATCGGGATCGAAAGCGGAGCGGCCAGTGCCGTACAGGACAGCGGCGAGCATGCCTTCGCGCAGGTCCGGCAGGTAGGCTTCGATGCTGAGCTTGCGCTTGACGCGGGGAACAAAATTCTGACGCTCCACGTCCGTGCGCGGATACTGCAAGTAATAGACGGTTCCGCCGTTGGCCACCGCGGTGCCGATGGCGGCGAGCTGCAACGGGGTAAGCTGAATGCCCTCGCCATAGCTACACATCTTCCCGACGCCGCCATTCTCCGGGGGCTTGGCGGGGAATGAGCCGGGGTGCTCTTCAAAAATGTTGTAGCCGGCGGGCTCACCGAGGCCAAACTGCCGGGCGTACTCTGAAACCGTCTCAAACCCCATCTGGCGGCCGAGTACTTCGAAGAACTGGTTGTTGGAATGGGCCAGCGCCTCGGTCAGGTTGAGATAGCGGCGGCGGCCGACGCGGAGCATGGAGTCGCGCGTGATCACAGCCTGCTGGAGCGCGGCCAAGCCGACGATGGGTTTGAAGGTGGAGCAGGGTTGAAAGCCGCCGGAAAAGGCAAGCTTTTGATTGACGATGGTGAGAATACGGCCGGTATTGGGATCCACGGCGACCACGGTACCGTTGAAGCGGCCCAGTGCGGCGACGGCGGCCTGCCGCACAACGGGATCGTCAAATTCGGGCATGTCGTCCACAGTGGAGTCCGCGTACGTGGGGATGCCGTAGCGAGAGCGCTTGGCCGTGGATTTTTTCGGCGTCGCGCGCGAGGCGGCGCCATTGCCGGTGCTCTTCTTGGCCGCGGAAGGCTTCGCCTGGGCGAGTACGGCGGGGCCGTCAGCCAGCAACAGCAGCGCAAGCAATGCGATCAGAAACCTACTTGAGTGATTCGGGTAAATCATGCAGATGATAGGACGCTTGAAATTGCTTTTGGTTTCCCTAATTCAGATCATCGGCAAAAACGCATTTTAGGAGAGGAGCGCGGAGGCGTGCAAGCAAGAAACGTGGCCGGGCCGAAACAGATGTTTACGCTTGAGCGACGCCGAGTACTACGAAGAGAAGGTGAAGAGCAGGGGCTCGCTCCCGATGCTTCGGGGTTGCGCCCCCACGAAGCGCATCGAAGCCGTTCAGCGCGGGGGCTTCGCTTTCGCCGGCGCAGACGCGGCAGAGGCGAGTTGCGGGCCGGGCCGCGCTTCGGAGTTGGCGGGCTGGGCGGCGACGCCCAGCGCCTTGCGCACGGCGGCCTCGAGCTTCTCGCGGATGTCCGTATTCTCCTTCAGGAAGACGCGAGCGTTTTCGCGTCCCTGGCCGAGGCGTTCGCCGCCGAAGCTCAACCATTGGCCGGCCTTCTCGATGATGTTCTTTTCCACGCCAACGTCAATCAGGTCGCCTTCACGGGAGATGCCTTCGCCGTAGATGATGTCGAACTCGGCCTCGCGGAAGGGCGCGGCCACTTTGTTCTTGACCACCTTGGCGCGGGTGCGCGAGCCGACCACGCGGTCGCCTTCCTTGATGGCCTGGATGCGGCGGATATCCACGCGGATGGAGGCATAGAACTTGAGGGCGCGGCCACCGGTGGTCGTCTCCGGGTTGCCGAAGAGGACGCCGATCTTCTCGCGCACCTGGTTGATGAAGATCAGGCACGTCTTCGACTTGGAGACGATGGCGGTGAGCTTGCGCAGCGCCTGGGACATCAGACGGGCCTGGAGGCCCATCTGCGGCTCACCCATCTCGCCTTCCAGTTCGGCCTTAGGGACGAGCGCGGCGACGGAGTCTATCACCACCACGTCCACGGCGCCGGAGCGGATCAGCGTTTCGGCAATCTCCAGGGCCTGCTCGCCGTTGTCGGGCTGCGAGACCAGCAGGTTGTCCACGTCCACGCCAAGCCTGCGGGCGTAGGCGGGGTCCAGCGCGTGTTCGGCATCAATGAAGGCCGCCTGGCCGCCGGTCTTCTGCGCTTCGGCGATGACGTGCAGCGATAGCGTGGTCTTGCCGCCGGCCTCCGGGCCATAGACTTCCGTCACCCGGCCGCGTGGGAAGCCGCCCACGCCCAGCGCCGCGTCCAGGGAAGGCGAACCGGAAGGGATGACGCTGACCGGCACGAGCACGTCCCTACTGCCCAGGCGCATGATCGAGCCTTTGCCGTACTGCTTTTCGATCTGGGAGATTGCCGTTTCGAGAACTCTGGCGCGTTCGTCTGCCATCTGCCACCTCTCTGAGAAATTCCCCCGTGGGGAGGGTCGCCTAGGTGCATGGAAGTTTACCACTGAGGACCGGCACCGTCGAAGGCGTCAACAGGGGGCAGCATAGCACAAGGCGAAGAAAAAGCAAAAGTATTTTTTCGCCCCTGTGCCTTGCCCGGCTACCCCCCATAGCTGTAGAACCCCCTGCCGGATTTGCGGCCCAAGCGGCCGGCGGCGACCATCTTTTTCAGCAGTGGGCAGGGGCGATACTTCGAATCGGAGAAGCCGGTGTAAAGCACTTCCATGATGGCCAGGCAGGTATCAATGCCGATCAGGTCGGCCAGCGCGAGCGGGCCCATGGGATGGTTCATGCCCAACTTCATCACTTCGTCCACGGCCTCGGCCGTGGCCACGCCTTCCATCACGCAGAAGGCTGCTTCGTTGATCATGGGCATCAGCACGCGGTTGCTGACAAAGCCGGGCGCGTCGTTGACGGCGACGGGTTTTTTACCCAGCCTTTCCGCAAGCGCCATCGTAACGGAAAAAGTTTCGTCGGTGGTTTCCAGGCCGCGAACCACTTCGACCAGCGCCATCACCGGCACCGGATTCATGAAGTGCATGCCGATGAAGCGGCCCCGGCGCGAGGTGACGGCCGCGAGCGCGGTGATGGGAATCGTGGAGGTGTTGCTGGCGAGGATGACGTCTTTGCGGAGCAGCGCGTCCGCAGCTTTCAGTACCTCCGTTTTGAGCGGCAGATTTTCCGGCACGGCTTCGACGACAAAATCGGCGGCGGCAATCGCGGAAAGATCCGTAACCGCCTGAATGCGGCCGAGGATTGCGGCTTTGTCGGCTTCGGGGAGCTGGCCTTTTTTGATCTGGCGGTCGAGGTTTTTGGAGATGGTGTCCAGGCCGCGGTCCAGGAAGCGCTGCTCAATATCGCGCAGGATGACGCTGAAGCCGCTGGCGGCGAAAACGTGAGCAATGCCATTGCCCATGGTGCCCGCACCGAGCACGGCGACGGTTTTGATGTTTTCGACTGACATGAGGCCTCTGGAAAAACTAAGGATGCCGCAAAACGAAGGAAAGTGCTCGCGTGGGACGGACTTTGCAGTCTGTCCGACGCTCACTCAACCGTTGGAAGAGGACAGGCTGGTTCCGCTGCTTCGGGAGCCTGCCCTACGGCTACATGCGTTCGACGGCCATGGCCACGGCGTTGCCGCCGCCGAGGCAGAGCGCGGCGATGCCGCGCTTCAAGTTGCGGCGGTGCAGCTCGTAGAGCAACGTGGTCAGGATGCGCGCGCCGCTCGCGCCGATGGGATGGCCGAGCGCGACCGCGCCGCCGTTTACGTTCACTTTGGCCGGATCGAGCTTCAGCTCGCGGATGACGGCTATGGCCTGCACGGCGAAGGCTTCGTTCAACTCGATGAGGTCCACGTCTTTGTCGCGGTCCCAGCCGGTTTTCTTCAGCAGCTTTTCAACGGCGGGCACCGGCGCCATCATCACCCACTTAGGCTCCACGCCGCCCACGGCCTGCGCGACGATGCGCGCCATGGGCTGCTTGCCCATCTTCGAGGCGAGGCGTTCGCTGGTGACCACCAGCGCGGCGGCGCCGTCGTTGGTGCCCGGCGCGTTGCCGGCGGTGACCGTGCCGTCCTTCTTGAACGCGGGCTTCAGCTTCGAGAGAGCCTCGAGCGTAGTGTCCTCGCGGGGCGATTCGTCCTTAGCGATTTTGAGAGGCTCGCCTTTTTTCTGCGGGACTTCGAGGGGGACGATCTGCGATTCAAACCAACAATTCTTGGTAGCGGCCACAGCTTTCTTGTGGCTGTCCACGGCGAACTGGTCCTGCTCCTGGCGCGAGATGTTGTACTTCTCGGCGACCAGCTCGGCGGTCATGCCCATGTGGAAGTTTTCGTAGGGGTCCCACAGGCCGTCGGAAATCATCGAGTCAAAGGCCTGCGCGTGGCCCAAGCGATAGCCGGTGCGCGCCTGCGTGAGCAGGTACGGGCAATTCGACATGGACTCCATGCCGCCAGCCACTTCGATTTCCGCTTCACCAAGCATGATCTGTTGCGCCGCGAGACCCACGGCCTTCAGGCCCGAGCCGCAGACTTTGTTGATGGTCATCGCGCCGCAGCGGGGATCGAGGCCGCCCCGGATGGCCGCCTGGCGCGCGGGCGCCTGGCCGAGTCCCGCGGAGACGACGTTGCCCATGATGCATTCGTCCACCTGGCCGGGCTCGATGCCGGCGCGGCGCACGGCCTCGCGGACGACGAACGCGCCGAGGTCGGTGGCGGAAAAGGAGGCGAGGCCGCCCTGGAATTTGCCGATTGCGGTACGCACAGCACTGAGGATGACGGGGGTGTCCATGAGGAGTCTCCCTTCCATGACGGGCGGGCGCAGCATGCTGCGCCCCTACAGGAGGTCGTACATCCGCCATCAGTATAGGCGCTGCGAAAGGAAGGGTCAATTTTCGGAATGGAGCGTCTGGACAATCCGGCGCAAGGCGGGCAAGATAGCTCCCGAATCCCCAAGAAGATCTTTCGAGGAGGCAGCGATGAAGTCCAAGTCCCTCGCGGTATTTGTTCTGGTGTTTGCGGTGGCAGCCAGCAGCCGGGCGCAGACGAAGATCTCCGGCACGTCCACATGCGCAAAACCGGAAGTGCAACACTCGCTGGAAGTGGGTGACCTCCCGGAGCACACCTACAACATGAGTCAGACGAAATGCAAATGGACCAAGGGCTGGGAAGTGGCTGGAGTGGCGGCTGGCCAAGAAGTGGCCACGGGGTTCAGCGAGGCGCGTGCAAATGGGTCGCGCGACCACGGCCGTGTGGTCGAAAACATGTCAAATGGCGACAAGATCTTCGTGAGTTACCGGGGCACGACCACGATCAAGGCTGGCGCCCCTGTGCGCGCCCAGGGAACCTGGAGCTACACCGGCGGCACGGGTAAATTTAAGGGGATCAAAGGAAAGGGGACGTTTCTGAGTACGCCCAACGCCGATGAGTCCTGGACGGTCGAAGTAGAAGGCGAATACTCACTGCCCAAGTAAGGCAGAATCCACATCGAGCCACGGCTTGCCCGGCGCCACAGCAGGAGCCCCGCTCCTGCAGAAGAGCTTAAGCTTCGCCTGGCCTGAGATTTCGGCGGAGCAAGCTTCGCCAGCGAAAGACGACGCTGTCCCTCGGCTTCGCTCCGCACAAAAAGCGCCGCACTCCAAGGGGCAACCTTCCGGTGGCCCCTACAAGCAAGCGCACAAATCGGATACCATGCCTGCATATGGCGAAAGCGAGAGAAGTGCGCGAGGCGGAAGTGCCGCTGGAGTTGAACGCGGCGCAGCGCAAGGCCGTCGCGCACGGCGAAGGGCCGCTGCTGGTGGTGGCGGGCGCGGGCACGGGTAAGACGCGCGTCATCACCGAGCGCATCCGCCGGTTGCTGGAAACGCAAAGCGAGATCACCGGCGAAAACATCCTGGGGCTGACCTTCACCGACAAGGCTGCGGCGGAGATGAAACACCGCGTGGAAAAAGCGGTGGGCGAGCGCGCCGCGGGGCTGACGCTCAGCACGTTTCACGCGTTCTGTTTCAGGCTACTGAAAGAAGTCAACCCCGGCATGCAGGTGCTGGACGAAAAGGATCATTGGATCCTGCTGCGGCGCAACCTGCCGCGGCTGGAGCTGAGGCAGTACAAGCGGGTGGCCGAGCCGGGGCAGTTCCTGGGCGACTTCGTGCAGTTTTTTTCGCGCTGCCAGGATGAGCTGGTGTCGCCGGAAGATTACGCGCAGTACGTCGCGCGACTGCACCGGGACTACGCGGCGACCAAAGCGGAACTCGACGCGGACGAGCGTGCTGAGCGCGAAGCGGAACTCGCCCGGCAGACGGAACTCGCGCGCGTTTATCGCGTGAGCGAGGCGCTGCTCGAAGAGCGCAACCTGGTGACCTACGGCGGGCAACTGCTGGAGGCGGTGCGGCTGTTGCAGTCCAACGCGGCGCTGCTGGAAAAGCTGCGCGAGCGCTTCCGCTACATCCTGGTGGACGAATTCCAGGACACCAACATCGCGCAGATCGAGCTGCTGTGGCTGCTGGCCCGCAAACACAAGAACATTTTCGTGGTGGGCGACGACGACCAGGCCATTTACCGCTTCCGCGGAGCGTCGTTTGGGAGCTTCAAGCTGTTCGCGGAGCGGTTTATCGGCGCACGCACACCCGCGGAAGAAAAACAGAGCGTGCTGCCACTGCTCCAGAACTACCGTTCGACGAAGCGCATCCTGCGCGTCTCCGGGCAAGTGATCGCGCAGAACGCGGACCGCTACATCCCCGACAAACAGCTCGACACGCAAAACGCCGAAGGGGAAAGAATCCAGGTGGTGGAGACAGGCTCGGCGGAGGAAGAGGCACGGTGGATCGTCGCGGAAATCGAGCGGCGGCACGCGCAGGGGGACCGCTGGAGCGAATTTGCCGTTCTCTACCGGATGCACACGCACAAGGAAAAGCTGGTGGAGCTGCTGACGGCGCGGAAGATCCCATTCGTGATCCGGAACCTTTCCATCATGGGCCACGCGCTGGTGCGTGACGTGCTCGCCTATCTGCGGCTGATCGCCACGCCGTGGGACAACGTGGCCTGCGCGCGCGTGCTGGCGGCGCCGGCGTGGGGCTTCGCGCCTGAAGACCTGGTGCGGCTGTGCGCGCGGGCCAACAAGGCCGGAAAGCAATCGCTGTGGGATGCGCTGCAAAGCGTGCAGGGCGAACTGGAATTCACGCGGGCCTGGCGGGAGGCTGCGGGGCTGGTGGAACTGGTCAAGAAGCTGCGCGCGCAATCGTACAAGCTGCGCGCTTCTGAACTGCTTGATGCGCTGATCGGCGAGCTGGGACTCGCGCTGGCAGAGGATGACCCCGACCGGGCATCCCTGGAACGGCTGGCGGAATTCACGCGCGAATGGGAACAGAAGGCGTTGACGGAAACGGGCAAGCTGGCTGAGTACGTGCGCTACCTGGATGATTACGCTGCGGCGGGCGGGACGATTGCCATTGACGAAGCGGGCACGCGCGACGCGGTGCACCTGATGACCGTGCATGCGGCCAAGGGCCTGGAGTTCGAACAGGTCTTCGTGATGCGGCTGGTGATGGGCGGATTCCCGGTACGGCCGCGGCAGCCAGTGCTGGAGTTCCCGACAGAGCTGATGAAAGAAGAGAAGCCGCAAGGCGCGTTCCAGATCCAGGAAGAGCGGCGGCTGTTTTACGTGGCCCTGACGCGGGCCCGGAAACGACTGGCGCTAACCACGGTGATCCACAAGCGGTCGAAACGCTCCGAGTTCCTGGAGGATTTTCTTTGCGAGCCACGCATCAAGAAGAACGACGTGCAGCAGCTCGCGCCGAAGTTCCAGCCAGCGGAGTTCGCGCCGGCCGCCGCGGGCAGCGCGCAACTCTTCGGGGCGGCCGACACGGGCTCGCGGGCCTATTCGCGGATCGCGCAGTGGGCGGCAGCGTTTCATCCGCCCGCGCCGCTGCCGCTGCAATTGAGCGCCACAGCAATCGAAGGCTACAACTCCTGCGCGCAACGCTTCCTGTTCGACCATGTATGGGGATTGAAAGGCGGGCCGCGCGCAGCCACCACCTTCGGCAGCGTGATGCACACGACGATCCGTCAAGTGGTGAAAGAATGGAAGGAGAACAAGCGGTTGCTGCCGTGGGACGAAGCGGAGGCGATCTTCCAGCGCGAGTGGCGCTCGGCAGGCTTCGAAGACGACTACCAGGAACAGGAGTACCAGCGGGAAGGACTGGAACAACTACGCGCGTTCCACGCCAGCGTGCTGCCGAAGCCGCAGGACATCCTCGGGCAGGAGAAATACTTCGAGCTGCCCATGGAGGGCAACGTCGTGGTCACCGGGCGAATTGACCAGGTGAACCGCCTGGGGCCGGGCGAAGCGGAAATCGTGGACTACAAAACAGGGCGCCCGAAAGACGAAGCCGCCGCGCGGAAGAGCCTTCAACTCAGCCTCTACGCGCTGGCGGCGAGGGAAGTGCTGGAATTGGATGCGGTGCGGCTGACGTTTTACAACCTGATGACCAACCTGCCGGCCCGCGCCACGCGCGACGACAAGCAACTGAAGAAAGCGCAGGAGGCTGTGCAGGAAACGGCGGCGAGCATCCGCGCCGGCGACTTCCCCGCTGCGCCTGGGTTCCAGTGTCGCAGTTGTGATTACCTGCCCATCTGCCCCGCGCACGAGAAAGACAGAGGCGAGCAACCCTTCGGCTTCGCTCAGGGCAGGCGAGTGGCGGCAGAGGTGCTTCCACAGAAGCCCTGACTCGGGGCTCGGAGAAGTCAGCGCCCACTCGAGAGGAGCAAGGTGGGAGCTTTGCTCCCGCACTCCAAGAAAAAAGCGGGGTGCGTTGCCGCACCCCGCTCCGAAGCAGCCAGGTCCCGAAGAGTTCTTAGCAGCCCTTTTTCTTCGGGGCCTTTTTCGTGGCCTTCTTCTTCATCGCGCATTCTCCTTGGAGCGTTCTCCCGCAGGAACCGTGGCGTGCGCTGCCGCTCCGGCGGCGCACAACGTTCGATTCCACAGTCTGTTTTGTACGAGTACGCGCAGAGGATGTCAAGAAAAAACTGAGAACTTGCGCGCGGGCGGCGGTGCGTCCCGCCGGCCGTCAATTTGCAATGCAAGATGAAATCAGAAAGAAGGTCCTTCGTCCGCCTTCAGCGGGCTCGGAAGGAGACGACGGAGGAGGCACCCGCTCAGCTTACGGGACGGGAACGGTGTAGTAGCCGTCGCGGGCAAGCAGAGTGAGCGAGGGACGCCGGATGCGGACTTCGATGGAGTGGTATTCGCGCGTGCGATCGGTGCCCCTGGGGGCGTAGGCAAGAGTGTACTGGTTGCGGGCCTGCTCGGTGACACCGGAGAAGAGGCGTTCCAGCTCTGCGCGAGTGTTGGCGTAGAAGACGTCGCCGCCGGTGGAGCGGGCATAGCGCGAAAGCGGGTTGAAGCCGCGGTTGATGGCGGCCTGGCCGACGCCAATGGCGTACACGGAGATGTCTGCGGAGAGAAGCAGCTTGATGGTGTCTTCGAAGCTGACGCGGTTGTTGGTGGAATTGGCGCCGTCGGAGACGAGGAAGATGATCTTGCGGAGGTCGCGTCCGCGCCCGCGGAGCATCTCGGCGGCGGCATAGATGGCGTCGTCGAGATTCTTGCTGCCCCGCGCGGCGCGGGAAAGCTCCGGACGCGAGGGCACCTTGGCTTCGGGCGAGGTCTGATTCACCTTGGGGCCGGCGGTCATGGGCCCCGAGCCCTGGCCGGGAAACGTAGAGCCCACCTGCATGCGCTTCAGGTGGTCGTAGAGCTTGTCGTTATCGCGCGTAAAGCCGAGGACCGCCCGCGGATATTCATCGAAGAGCATGAGCGCCACTTCGTCAGCCTCGGCAAAACCCGCGGAAATGGCCGGAGCCCCCTGCTGGAGCTGCTCGGCAGCGTGAAGCGAAAGGTTGTTGTCGAGGAGGACCACTGCGGAGAGAGGAAAGGCCTCCACGGAGAAAACGGCGATGATTTGCTCGACGCCATCTTCGAAGACGCGGAATTCTTCCGCGCGGATATCGTGGACGAGCGAGCCGGCGGAGTCCTTCACCGAAACCGGCACCACCACCAACTCGGAACGTGTGCGGATGCGGAACTGCGGGTCTTCCTGCTGCGGCGCGAGACGCTGCTGCGGCGCTTGGCCCGCCCCGACAGGGTGCACCGGCAGGGTCAGCGCGAGGGCGACGAGCGCGGCAGTAAATTGCCGTACCATCCGCAAGCAAGATTCGCTAGACTGCTTATTGCCGCTGCACTGCAGAATCATTCGTCCGCTCCAGAGCATCCCGTTCCACGGCGGCATGCATCCGAGCCAGGTGAGCGCCACCACGTGCGATTATACATTCGAATGCGAGTTCGCAGACTGACGTTGCCTGTGTGTTGCGCCGCGCTGGCCGCGGCCCTGGCCTGGACATCGCCGGAAATGCCGGCGCGCGCGGGGCAGAATCCGCCCAGTGCGACCGCAGTGCAGGAACTGGAAAAGGCGCAGAGGCCGATCCGCGTGGGCGTGCAACTGGTGAACCTCTACGCCACCGTGCGGGACAAAGACCGCCGGCTGCTCGCGGACCTGACCCAGCAGGATTTCAAAGTTTCCGAAGACGGCAAGGAACAGAAGATCGAATTCTTCTCGCGGGAAGTGAACCTGCCGCTGACCTTCGGAATGCTGATTGATACCAGCCCGAGCCAGGAGCGGGTGCTGATGGCGGAGCAGGATGCCGGGGAGCGTTTCCTGCGGCGCGTGCTGCGCAAGGGCGACTTGGTATTCGTGATCAGCTTCGACATTGACGTGGATCTGCTGAGCGACCTGACCGGAGATCACGCCGCACTGGTCCGAGCGATCAGCCGCGCCAGAATATTCGCCCCGCGGGCACCCGGCGGAGTTCAAGGGCCTTTCCCCCAGAGCGGGCCAAAAGGAACAAGGCTCTACGACGCCATCTACCTGGCCTGCAAAGAAAAACTGGCAGCAGAAGCTGGCCGCAAGGCGCTCATTGTCTTGACCGACGCGGTGGATGCAGGAAGCCAGGTGGAAATGGAAGAAGCGCTGGAAGTGGCGCAGCGCACCGACACGGTGATCCACATCATCGGCGTGGCGGATTACGGGTTCTACGGCCTGGGCGGTTACAGCGGCGAAGGCGTCGCCAAGAAACTGGCCGAGCAGACCGGCGGGCGCTCCATCTTTGTGCGCAACGAGAAGACACTGGAGGAGGCCTTCGATCAGATCTCCGAAGAACTGCGCAGTCAGTACACGCTGGGCTACTACCCGAGCAACACGACCCGCGACGGCAAATTTCGGAAGATCGAGGTCAAAACGACGCGGGCCGGGGCGAGGGTGCTGGCGCGAAAGGGGTATTACGCGCCGGTCAAGTAGAAGAGCGGGTCAGGGTGTGGGGTTCGGGACTCAGGATACAGGATTCAGGACTCAGACTTTCGTCCTTACCATGCCTCCAGAGCAGCTCACCTGCTTAAACAGTCTCGGTCGTTAGCAGCAGAACTCTTCCAAGTTCGGTCCTGAGTAGTGTCTCTTTCGGTCTTCGGTTTTTGAATTTCGAGTAGGCGTCGTGCTCCCGCAGCGCTCTACTGCTCCGCACCGGGCTTGGCGACGGGTGGGCGCGGGGCAAAGTAGCCCTTGCGGGCGCGGACCAGCAGCCCAGACTGCGCCGCCTGGATCTTAATGGCGCGGAAGCGGCCGTCGGCGGCCCGATTGGTGGGGACGTAAGCGAGCGAGTACTGGCTGCGCAGCTCCACCCCGATGTCCTCGAACGATTTCCCCAAGTCGTCAATTCGGTAAGGGAAGAAGGCGCGGCCGCCGGTCTCATCAGCGAGCATCTGAAGCACTTTGTCGCCGTCCGTGAGATGGTATTTTTTCGGAGTGCTGCCGGTAACGGACATCCAGTCGGTGCTGGTGCTGATGGTGTAGATGGAAACGTCGGCGCGCTGGGCCATTTGGATGGCCTCGGTGCGCGTGCGGGAGCTGGGCAGGGTGTCCAGACCGTCGCTGATCAGCACGAGCACGCGGCGCACGGCAGGATTTTCGCCGCGCGGGAGGGGGGGATTCGCCAGGCGTTGGCGCGCGGCGTCGTAAATGGCGTCGTAGAGCGCGGTCACGCCGCCGGCGCGCTGCTTCTGGATGACGTCGGTGAGCTGGCTGAGATCGTCGGTGAAGTCCTGGGCGATCTGTGGCTCGTTGTCGAAGGTCATCAAGAAGGCCAGATCCTGGCGACGGCGGATAACGTTGTGCAGGAAATCAATGGCCGCCTCCTGCTCGAACTTCAGGCGATCGCGGATGCTGTTGGAAGTGTCCAGCAGCAGGCCGACGCGGAGCGGCAGATCGGTCTCGTGGCTGAAGTTGGTGATTTTCTGCGGAACGCTGTCTTCGAACACCTGGAAGTCTTCCTGGCGCAGATCAGTGACAAACTTCTGCCGGCGGTTGAGGACCGTGAAGACCACGTTGACCAGATCCACGCTGACGCGCCGGACGGGGATGTCTTCGTCTTCCACTCTCTTCGGTGGCTGCTGGAGCGACTGTGGAGGCGGTTGTGTTTGCTGAGCCGCCAGCAGCGGCAAAAGAAGCGCGAGGACAAATCCTGCGGAGAGGATGGCTTTTCGCATCGGCATCAGAATTCTAGAGACTCCAGTCTGTTCACGTCAACCGCAGCGGCAAGAAAATCTAGCTGCGCGCCGGAGAGTTCCCGGGCAAGCTGCTCCAGCTCCGGAGGGAGCGGGGCACGGACCGTGATGCGTTCGCCGCTGCGCGGATGCTCAAAGGAGATGCAGGCGGCGTGCAGGAAGTTGCGTGCCAGCGGGGCGAGCGGCGTCTTGCCCGCGTAGAGTCGGCGCGGCGCGCCGTAAAGCGTATCGCCGACCACCGGGTGGCCGAGCGAGGAAAAGTGCACTCGAATCTGGTGGGTGCGGCCAGTGTGGATGCGCGCAGCAACCAGGGTGAAGTGTTCAAGGCGGGCGAGCACGCGCCAGTCGGTGCGGGCTTCGCGAGCGCGCCCGGCAGGGCGGCGAGTGGTCATGCGCGTGCGACGGGCGAGGTCGCGGGCCACCGGCAGTTGGACAGAACCGGTGTGGCGCTTCAGCCGGCCGTGGAGCAGCGCAAGGTAGGTCTTCTCGACACGACGCAGGCGGAACTGCTCGGCGAGGCGGCGGTGCGCGGCGTCGTTGCGGGCGACGACGATGACGCCGGAAGTGGATTTGTCGAGGCGGTGGACGATGCCGGGGCGCAGCGGCCCGCCCAGCGTGGAGAGCTTTGCGAAGCGGTGCAGGAGCGCGTTGACCAGTGTGCCGCGCTGCGCACCGCGCCCGGCGCCGACGTGCACGGGCATGCCGGCGGGCTTGTTTACCACCAACACGTCGTCGTCCTCGTAGAGAATCTCCAGCGGGATTTCTTCTGGTACGGCATCGAGCGGAGGGCGGGGCAGTACGCTGATTTCAATCATTTCGCCGGCGGCGAGGCGATGCGAAGGCTTGGCCGGCTTGTTGTTAACGCGCGCGTGGCCGGCGTCAATTAGCTCCTGGATGCGCGTGCGGCTCAGGTCGGGCAGACGCGCGGCCAGGAAACGGTCGAGGCGCTGGCCGGCGTCGTCGGGAGAGACAGCGAAGTTCTGCGTGTCGGACATGCTGAGCCGCGATTCGTGAACCGTGAAGGGAGATCCTTTGTCCCGACACAAAACGTCGGGACTCAGGATGACAATTCAAGATGCCGGGTCCACAGGTCGGGTGCTACGAGCGCCGCGGCGCCAGAGCAGGATGCCGGCCACTATCAGGCCGACGCTGACGACCTGCATCAGCGAAAGCGCGCCGCCGAAGAGTTCCGTGCGGCCGGGGTCGCCGCGGAAGAATTCCGTGGTGAAACGCGTCGCGCCGTAGAGCACAAAAAACGTCGCGCAGAGTTGCCCCGTGAATCTCTTTCTGCGGCCGAGCCAGAGCAGCAGGAAAAAGATCATCCACGCGACGATGGAGTCGTAGAGCTGCGTGGGGTGCAAACGGACGTGCAGCGGCGTGCCGACCAGATCGTGCGCGTATTCGCTGGTGAAGGTGACGCCCCAGGCGACGCCGGTCTGCCGGCCGTAGCAGCAGCCCGCGGAAAAGCAGCCCATGCGGCCCACCGCCGCGCCCAGCGCCAGCGAGGGGGAGTAGGTGTCCAACAGCGGCAGGAAGGGCAGCTTCGCGTAGCGAGCATAAAGAATAATGACGGCCAGCGCGCCAAGCACGCCGCCGTAAAACGTGCCGCCCGATTGCAGCGTGGTGAGCGCCAGAATTTCGCCGGGGTGGGCGACGAAATAGTCCCACGCAGCGAGCACGAGCCAGACCTTGGCGACTACCAGGCCGGAAAGCGCGGCATACACGCCAAGGTTCCAGACGCGGTTGGGATCGAGCCCCGCGGCAGGGGCGCGGCGCTGCGCCATCCACAGGCCGACCAGCACAGCGGTGGCCAGCAGCGTGCCGTAGGTGTGGAGCGTGACCGGGCCGAGTTTGATGAGAACGGGAAACATTGCGATTCAGGGGCTACAGCCCCTTCCTTAACTAGATGCACTTTCTGTCGGAGCTAAAGCTCCGACCCCCTAACGGCGGCGGCCGAAGAGCATCTCCCACACAACAAAGATCAAGCCGATGGTAATGGCGGAGTCGGCCACGTTGAACGCGGGCCAGTGCCAGTGGCGCACGTGCACATCAATGAAATCGAAGACGGCGCCGAAGAGCAGGCGATCCACCACGTTGCCGGCGGCGCCGCCCAGCGCGAGCGCAAGCCCCCAGCGGGTGAGCGTGCCGCCGGCGCGCCCGCTCCAGAGCAGCCAGCCGAGCAGTCCGATGGCGGCCAGCGAAAAGGCGATAAGCGCGGGGCGCAGCCAGTCCGAGTCGAAGTCGGCCAGGATGCTGAAGGCCACGCCGGGATTGCGCGCGTTGACCAGGTTCAGCAAGCCCGGGATGATCTGGTGCACCTGCCCCGGAGCGGTGAATCGCTCGAGAAGGTATTTCGTGACCTGGTCGAGAAGCACAACGCCTAGGGAAAGCCAGGTCCAGCGGAATCCGGCGAGTCGTGTCATTTCGCCGCCGGCCGGTAGCCGATTTCGTGCAGCGCGGCCACGCAGCGCTCACAGACGGTGGGAAAGTCGGCGTTCTCGCCCACGCGGGTGGAGTAGTTCCAGCAGCGCTCACACTTGGCGCCGTCGGAGCGCTGCACCAGAATTTCCAGCCCCTCGGTTTTTAGCACCCGCGACTGGAATAAATCGTCGGATGCGCGCCTTCGTTTAATTTCGACCTGTGACACGATGAAGAAAGCTGGTAGCCACGCGGCGTGCTCCTGGAGTTCAGTCAGAAGATCTCCCTCCGTCGAGACCGCCCACGGTGGTCTGTGTCCGGTCACACTCAAAACGACCTTTGCTTCGAGCGAACTGGCGATAACTTTCTCGTTCCGCGCTGCCTCAAGGGCCTTCATTACCTCGTCCCTGACGCGAAGAAGGTCTGTCCAGCTAGCGAGTTTCTGCTCCGACAGCCTTGTCTCCAATTCTTCGGCCCCAGGGAACAGCACCATGTGGACGCTTTCCGGGTCGCCGGCGCGCTTAGGGAAGTATTTCCAGACTTCTTCGGCGGTGAAGACGAGGATGGGCGCAATGAGGCGAACAAGCGCGCTGGCGATGCGGTAGATGGCGGTCTGCGCGGAACGGCGCCCGGCGTTGCGCGGCGCGAAGGTGTAGAGGCGGTCCTTGAGGACGTCGAAGTAGAAGGCGCTCAGGTCCACCACGCAGAAATCGTGGAGGGCGTGAAAGACGCGATGAAACTCGAAGCTCTCATACCATGCGCGGCACTGCTTCACCAGTTCTGCGGCGCGGTGCAGCGCATAGCGGTCCATCTCCCAGAGTTCGCCGTCGGGGAGCGCATCGTGGCTGGGGTCGAAGTCGTAGAGGTTGCCGAGGGCATAGCGTAGCGTGTTGCGGATTTTGCGATAGGCCTCGGAAAGCTGCGTCATCATCGCCGGATACATGCGTGTGTCGGCGGTGTAGTCCTGCGAAGCCACCCAGACCCGGAGCAGGTCCGCGCCCCATTTTTCGCAGATTTCCGCGGGATAAATGGCGTTGCCGAGTGACTTCGACATCGGCGTGCCTTTTTCGTCCAGCGTCCAGCCGTGCGTGACCACCGTGCCGTACGGCGCGCGGTCCTTCAATCCGATGGAAACCAGCAGCGAACTCTGGAACCAGCCGCGGTGCTGGTCGGGCCCTTCGAGATAACAATCCGCGGGCCACGGCCCGGCTTCTTCATTGCCCAAGACAGCGTAGTGAGATGTGCCGGAATCGAACCAGACGTCGAGGATGTCCGATTCCTTGCGCCACTCGGCTGCGCCGCATGTGCACTTCGTCCCGGGCGGGAGCAGCTCTTCGGGCGAGCGCGTGAACCAGGCGTCGGCGCCTTCGCGTTCGAACCAGCGGATGACGTTGCGCAGCGCGGCGTAGTCGTCGAAGCGCTTGCCGCAAGCCTCGCAGGTGAACACGATGAGCGGCACGCCCCAGAATCGCTGCCGCGAAATGCACCAATCGGGGCGCGTCGCGACCATGGAGGTCATGCGCTCCTCGCCCCACGCTGGAATCCATTTCACGTTCCTGATTTCTTCGAGCGCGCGCTCGCGCAGCGTCCCCGCACTACGCGGTGCGATGTGCTCCAAATTGATGAACCACTGCTCGGTGGCGCGGAAGATTACCGGCTGGTGGCAGCGCCAGCAGTGCGGGTAACTGTGCGTGAGCTTGCCTTCGCCCAGCAGCATGCCGCGCTGCCTGAGTAGGGAGACGATGTGAGGGTTGGCTTCGAAGACGGTCTTGCCCTTGTAGTCGGGCAGGCCTTCGAGGTAGCGGCCTTCGTCGTCCAGCGGCGCGGCGACTTCCAGGTTGTACTTCTGACCGGTGTAAAAGTCTTCGGCACCGTGTCCGGGCGCGGTGTGCACGATGCCGCTGCCCTGCTCGAGCGTGACGTAATCGCCCAGCACCGCAGGGACACGAAGTTCGTCCAGGAACGGGTGCTGAAACTTCAGCGACTCGAGTTCCCTGCCCTTCCACGGGCCGCGCGTTCCGGTGACAGTGAGCCCGAGCGCGCCTTTCAAGGCTTCGACGGTGCCGGAGGCGACAAGCAAGTTGCCCGTGGAAGTTTCCAGCACGATGTAATCGAAGTCGGGATGGAAGGCCAGGGCGCGGTTGTGCGGGAGCGTCCACGGCGTGGTGGTCCAGATGACGCCGGCCACCGCAGAGCCGATTTTCGCCGCGGCGTCGCCCCCGGCCACCGGAAACTTCACCCAGATAGACGGGCTGGTGTGGTCCTCGTATTCGACTTCGGCTTCGGCCAGCGCGGTGCCGTCCACGATGCACCAGTAGACCGGCTTGAGGCCGCGATAGACGTAGCCCTTTTCGAGAAAAGTGAGGAAGGCGTCGGCGATCTTGGCCTCGTAATCGAAGTTCATCGTGAGGTAGGGCTTTTCCCACAGGCCGAAGATGCCCAGGCGCTTGAATTCGCGGCGGTGGTTTTCGATGTAGCGGCCCGCGAATTCGCGGCACATGCGGCGGAACTCCGCTGGGGGAACTTTGCCCTTGCCGCCGAGTTCCTTTTCCACCTTGGTCTCGATGGGTAGGCCGTGGCAGTCCCAACCGGGGACGTAGGGCGAGCGAAAGCCAGCCATGGTCCTGGATTTGACGACCATGTCCTTGAGGACCTTGTTCAGGCCGGTGCCGAGGGTGATTTCACCGGTAGGATAGGGCGGGCCGTCGTGGAAGACGTAGGTGGGGGCTCCGGCGCGAGCCTGCTGGATGCGGTGGTAGATGCGCATTTCCTCCCACTCGGCCAGTTGCCGCGGCTCGGCCTGCGGCAGGTTAGCCTTCATCGGGAAGTCCGTCTTCGGCAGATTCAGTGTGCCCTTGAGATCAGAAGGTTTTGCCATTCAGTGTGTTCCGGGTGTTGACGCTTCGTCCCCACCGGTGGGAAACTTTCGTCTCCAGCGAAACGTCGTATGGTACAATGATTTTTGCGAGAAATCACTTTGGGCTGGAAGCAACTTATTTGCCGGGGCCGTATCTAACTAGGTGTGGACCCAGGGGCCGGAGTGATGCTGGGTCCTAGCCAGGGTTAAATGCAAGAAAACACCCCCAACCGGAGACAGCAGGCGCCAAGCAGCGCAAGCCCGCGGGTCCCAGCGTTTCTGGTTGAGCAGCGGCCCTGGGCGCAGAGCTTCCTTTCCAGCCTGAAAGAATTCCTCACCGAGCGGCCGGTCAAGATCAAGGGCAACGGGAACGGCGCCCCGTTCACTCCCCCAAGCTTCGGGGCGAGCTTCACCGAAAACCTGAAAGATTGGCTGAAGGGCGGCGGCAACGTGCGCCTGCCCAAAGATCAGCGCATGCTGATCGAAGAGAAGTCTGAACTGCGTATCCTGTGGGAAAACCTGCGGGATTTGATTGCGCCCCCCAAGCTGCCGCCGTTGCAGGTGACCAGCAAGCCGGTCAAGGTCAAGCCCATCTGGAGCAAGGACGAGAACTACACCAAGGCGCAGGTACTTTCGATGGCCGTGCACGTCCTGGCCATGCTGGTGCTGACCATGCCCGTGGTGTACCAGATTATCCAGAGCACAAACACGCCGCCGGTGGTTAGCGCCGACGTCAAGATCATTGATATTTCGCCCTACTTGCCCAAGCTGCCGCCGGGAGCAGACAAGGCCGGGGGCGGCGGAGGCGGCGGCGAGCGCATGAATACTCCGCCGAGCAAGGGACGCCTGCCGAAGTTTTCGCTGACACAACTGACGCCGCCCATGGCGACGATCCGCAACTTGAACCCGAAGCTGCCGGCCGAACCGACAGTCATCGTGCCACCGGATATCCGCGTGCCGCAGCCCAACATCAACGCCTACGGCGACCCGCTGGCGGCACTGGTCACCGGTTCGGGCGGCCCGGGCGGCGGTGGTGGAATCGGTACGGGCTGCTGCGGCGGTGTGGGCAGCGGGAGCGGGCCCGGCGTCGGACCGGGCGAAGGCGGCGGGATTGGCGGCGGAGTGTACCGTCCGGGCCACGGCGGCGTGGGCGAGCCGGAATGCGTCTATTGCCCGATACCACTCTACTCGGAGGAAGCACGTAAGGCCAAGTTCCAGGGAACTGTGCTGGTACAGTTGGTTGTGCTGCCAGACGGCCGGCCGGTGAACGTCATGATCATCCGCGGCGCGGGCATGGGACTGGACGAGAAGGCACTGGAAACGATCCGCACCTGGCGGCTGAAGCCGGCCATGGGCCCCGGCGGCAAACCGGTGGCGGTGCAGCTTCAGGTCGAAGTGACGTTCCGGCTGCTGTGAGCCAGTGGCGAGCGAGGAGTGGCTGGCAGACAGTGAACAAATCTGATTTCTCGCGGGCCCCAGGAGTTTTTGCTCCTGGGGTTTTTGTTTGGTGTCCCACGTGGCAACTTGGCAGCTCTGCTCTTCTTCTCAATGGAAAGGTCCGCGGCGGGCCGCAGCACAAACACAGGGGAGCGGGAGCGATGGCATGCAGGTACGGGCGCGGCATGGTGCGCACCTACAGGTTTGCGGATTCTGTTAGGATGAGCGCATGAAAAGCCGATGGATGTGCGGGATGGCCCTTTCGCTGGCCGCGCTGGCGGTTCCCAGCACGGGGCAGCAGCAGGCGCAGCAGACAGCGGCGCAAACGGGCGCGATTGAGTTTGTGGTGCAGGTCGCGCCGACGGGCGGCCGCCCCGAGCTGGTGATGAAGTTGGCGGTGTCGCTGCTGCGGCGCAGTTTCGCGGAGATCCATAAGGAAGCCGAGCAGGGCGAGCCGAAGCCGGACATGGACAAGTTCATCGAGGGGCTGGAGGTCTCCCAGGAACTGAAGGAGTGGATGAAACGGACGCGCAGCGTGGAGCTGAGCGGGACGGAGTTCGCCAAGAAGGTCACCACGGACGACATCTTCAATGTGCCGGAGTTCTTCGAGGCCTACATGGCGCGGAACGTCGGCGACACGACCACCGGCTTTCCGGTCACCAAAGCCCGGGAGAAGGACCGCACGGAAAACCCGCAGCGCTACGCGAAAGCGCAACAGGAGTACCGCCAGGCATTGCGAAAATTTGTGGAGACCAAGCCGTACTCGCGCGACGGCATGGAGGTCGAGCTGGCCAGCATCAACCCCGCGCAGCGCTGGGCCGTGCTGGAGGGGCAGCGCAGGCAACGCATCCGCGACCGCGCGCTGGAACTCACGGAGACCACCTACCTCGTGGTGAAAACCGAGACGGACCTGGAGGGCCGCGGCGCATTCAGCGGCGTGCTGGCCGGCAACTACTGGCTGAGCACGGGCGAAACCGAGGCCATCGTCGGCGACGCGCGGCTGCGCTGGGATACGCCGGTGCCGGTGCGCGGAGGACGCGTCACGCGGGTGACGCTTTCCAATGTGAATGCGGTTAGAAAAGACAGGTAGCAGGGAACAGAGTGCAGGCTGTAGAGAACGGAACCAGGCAACACCCATCCCACGCGCTGGAAGAACCTCCCGCCTGCGGATTTCACAATTGAATTCGGTAACTTCAAAGCTGCTTTGCAATTGCGGCGGCGGCGAATACACTGACCGCGTGATTTTGCGGACTTGCAGACGACGACCGCGCGCGGTGACGTTCCGTCGGCGTGGCGAGGACAAGCCGTAAATGGGCACCACGGCGCTGTGGATCATTTTCAACCTGTTCATCCTGGTGATGCTGGCGCTGGACCTGGGCGTTTTTCACCGGCGGGTGAAGGCCTATTCGCTGCGCGATGCCATCTTCTGGAGCGCGGTGTGGACGGCGCTGGCGCTGGCCTTCAACGTCTCCATGCTGTGGTGGTACAACCCGGCGCACCTGGCGAACTCGCCGGAGGTGCGACGCACATTGGCGCTGGAGTTCTTTACCGGCTACGTCATCGAGCGGTCTCTGAGCTTCGACAACATTTTTGTGTTCGCAGTGCTGTTCAGCTATTTCCGCGTCGAGCCGCGCTTCCAGCACCGCGTGCTGTTCTGGGGCATCCTGGGTGCGCTGGTGATGCGCGGCGTGATGATTTGGCTCGGCGTCGAGTTGATCGCGCGTTTCGAGTGGATCCTGTACGTCTTCGGCGCGTTCCTGGTGTGGACCGGTGCCAAAATGCTCTTCCACAAGCCGGAAGATATCGAGCCGGAGAAAAACCCGGTCCTGCGACTGGCGCGCAAGTTCCTGCCCATTACGCCGGCGTACGAGGGCCAGAAGTTTTTCCTGCGCCACGAAGGCATCTGGAAGGCCACCCCGATGTTCCTGGTGCTGCTGGTGGTGGAGACTACCGACGTTGCCTTCGCGCTGGACTCCATCCCGGCCATCTTTGCGATCACCAAAGACCCGTTCATCATTTACTCGTCGAACGTGTTCGCCATCCTCGGGCTGCGCGCGCTCTACTTCCTGTTGGCGGCCATTCTTCCCTACTTCCGCTACCTCAGCGCAGGGCTTTCCATCGTACTGATGTTCATCGGCGTGAAGATGCTGGCAGAGAAATGGGTGCACATTTCAACGGCAGTTTCGCTGGGGATTGTCGGCGGCGTGCTGGCTGCGGCGGTAGTCGCCTCACTAGCTGCGGCGAAGGCGGAAAAGCGTGCACTGCGCAAAGCGAAGGCCGTTGAAGACCGTCCCACGGAGGGATGACGCGGTGGGAGCAGCGGAGGCCATCGCACAACTAGCAGAGACAGAGCAAGCCACGCGGGAGCGCGCGGCCGTCGAGCTTTATCGCGACGGGCGCGCTCTGGGCGATGCGGCCACGCAGGGCTGGCGCGCCGATGCCGAGTTTGCGACGCTGGTGGCTCGGCAACCCACGGTCGGCGTGGCGGTGACGCCCGAGCACTTCCAGTCCATCCGCGCGGCAAATGCGTGGCCACGGCTGGCGGACGTGCCGCCCGATCAGGACGCGCAGGAATTCGAACTGCATCTGGGCGAGGCGAACCTGGACATCCTGACTTCGCGGGCACCGCAGGGCGGCGGCGCGATCGCCAATTTTCTGAGGAAATTCGGCGAGGGCATTCAGCAGGTGGAATACTTTGTGAACGACGTGGGCCGCGCAACGCAGATCGTGAGCGAGAGGTTTGGCGTGAAGCCTATCTATCCGCAAACGCGGGCGGGCGCCGACGGCACGCGGGTGAATTTCTTTCTGGCCAACACGGCGGATGGCAGGAAGGTATTGATTGAGCTGGTTGAGGAGAGAAGAACTTAAAATTTAGCAGAGTGCTGAAAAAGCGCTTTTCTTTGTCATTCCGAGCGGAGCCAGGAATCTGCATTTCGCAGGAGCCCAGGGAAACAGCAGATTCCTCGTCGTCCCGCCAAGGTGGGACTCCTCGGAATGACGCCTCGAGAATTCTTCGGCATCTTGTTAGGGACCGGCCTTTACGTTTCAGTCTTCAGTGCTCCGCCTCCTGACCTCCTTCAGGTTCTTCCCTAAACGGGGATGGCGGCGCCGTGGATGAGGCGCGCGTCGTCGGAGCAGAGGAACAAAATCACGCGGGCGACTTCTTCGGTCTTCGGCCACTTCGAAAAATCCGCCTTGGGCATAGCCGCACGGTTAGCGGGCGTGTCCATGATGCTGGGTAGGACGGAATTGACGCGGATGCCCCAACCCTCCACCTCTTCGGCGAGCGAGGCGAAGAGCGAAATCGCTGCGGCCTTGGATGCGCCATAGAGCGCCGCGCCCGCGGCCGGGCCCACTCCTGCACGCCCGGCGACGTTGACCACACAGCCGCTGCCCTGGCGGATCATCACGGGCAACACGGCGCGAGCTAGCGCGTATCCTGCCTTCAAGTTCAAGTCCAACATGCGCTCGTAGGTTTCGGCATCGGTTTCCCACAGCTTGCTGCCGCCGGCGTATCCGCCGACGCAGTTGACCAGAATATCGAGCCGCTTGTGAACGGAGACCGCGAGGTCCGCGAATTGCTTGACGGCGGCAGCGTCACTGGCGTCAAGAAGGCCGCCCTCGAGGCGCGCAGCCACTTCGCCGGCCGTCGCACGCAGCGATTCAAAATCTGCGGGATTGCGGTACGGCACCAGCACCCGCGCGCCGGCATTGAGGAAGGCCACTACGACAGCCCGGCCGAGCCCGCCCGTGCCGCCGGCGACGAGGGCGATTTTGTCGGAGAAGTTCATGTGTGACGCGCGTGGCGCCTACGCAGGTCTTTCACAAGGGATGCGCGAACTTGGATTCTGCTTCAAGAAATGCTGCGGCGCTAGCTTTGAGATAGCCAGCTTCCCGGCCAAAAGCACCGGGACGCAGAAAGCACGAATGCTCGGCCCCACACGGCCCGTTCAATGAGCCGTTACATAGGGCGAGGGACAGGCCAGAGGACCGGGCTGGAAAGGCCAAAAGGCTTCACATTGCGCGTGGATTCTTTTTCGTCGGCCAAGCGCGGCACGCCGGGCGATTCGATCACCACGGGGATGGCCTCCACCCGGGCGAGCTCCGCGCCGGAAAAGGTGAGCCGGGCCAGCAGCGCGGTGCGCGTGGCCGCGGGGGTGGTTTGCCAGAAGACGAAATTGCCGAGCGAATAGAAGATCCACCCATGGCCGTACTGCTCGACGCGCTGGGGCACGTGGGGGTGATGGCCGAAGATGGCGCTCGCGCCGGCGTTAATGGCGGCGCGGGCGAAGTCCTGAGTTTCACGGGCCACTGCGCGGCTGTACTCAGCGCCGTCGTGGAGGGAAACGATGACCACGTCGGCACGAGCGCGCGCCGCAGCAATGTCGCGCCGCATCTGCACGGCATCCCGCCCGGCTACCACCGCGCTCTTTGCGCCAGGCACATCATTCCGCGCGGCATAGGTATAAGCGAGGAAGGCAAAACGAATGCCGCGGCGGAAGAGGATGGCGCCAGCGTGGGCTTCGTCAAAGGTAAGGCCAGCGCCAACAGGTGCAATCTTTGCTTGGCGGAGGCGCTGTAGGCTGAACTCCATGCAGGCGAACCCGCCGTCGCCAAAGTGGTTGTTAGCCACAGCGACGACGTCGAAGCCAGCAGAAAGCAGGCTTTCCACGCCTTGCCGGCGGACGCGGAAGACCATGCCCTGCTTCGTGAACGGAGGCTCTTCGCAGAACGGCCCTTCAAGATTGCCGAACGTGATGTCCGCAGCGGAAAGATCAGCGGCCAGCTTCGAGAAGGGAAACGCGTAGTCGCCGGACTTCTGCATGCGTGCGCCGATGGCGCGACCCAGCAGGATGTCGCCGACGGCGACAACGGTGATGCGCGGGGGCGCTTGCGACCGTGGAGGCGGCGCAGGGGTCGGGGCGCAGCCGGCGATCACGATCAGCAAGACGTGAAGGGCAGAGAGGCTCCCGTTACTCATCCGATTCCTACTCCGCAAAAGGGAGTTCGCAGGCGAACCCAATGTATCAGAAGATGGCACTACGTACGCCGGTGACTTCAAGTGACCAAGAGGCCATTCTGCCGGGCATGTGCGCGACCTGTAACCTATGCCTTTTCAAACAAATGGTTAAACGTCCGCGGGTACCATTTACAAACACACTTTGTGGCCTTAGGCTTACTTGGTGACTAAGGTAGTGGAAGAAGGAAAGCGCATGACCCCTTCCCCAGTCGCGCGGAATGACGCGAAAACCGCCGCTGTGCGCAAATTTCTTCGCAGCTTGAACATCCTTCTCAAGTCGTGCCGCCTGTATGGCATAGATCACTCCCGCACTTCCGCGCAGTTGAAAACTGCCTGGGATGACCTCTTCGCCGGATTGAAGACGCAGGGCGGGCTTCAGATCGCGGTATCTGGTCCCAAGATTATGATTGACGGCACTGCGCTAAAAGCCTCACCGGCGGAGTCAAGCTTTGCGGAAATGCTTTCCGCCGCGGGCATTTCCAGCATTGAGTTTTCGACAAGGGCCACCCAGGACGAATTCCAACGCTTTGTGCGTGGGTTCGCCGCCAGCGGGTCCAAGTTCGAGGGGCTCTCGGGGCTGCTGAAAGAAGCGCTTGGGGAGGGGGGATCTTCCGGGATCAAGGTGAACGAATACCGTGTAGTGGCGGCCGACGCAGTCGGCGAATCCGGCCAAGCGCAGGCGCGTGTGGCTGGCGAAGCAATGGCCCGGGCGCTGGGCGCGGAGACGGGCGAACTGAAAGAGGCGCTCGCGGATCCCCAGAAACTACTGGCCCTGATTGCCGCCGCCGAAGGAATGGCCGCGCAAGGACCAGGTCCATCCGCGGCCGGACCTGTGCCCGGTGCGACTGCCGGAGCGGCAGGCCCAACACCAGCCGCCCCGATGGCCGGCACGCCATTGGCGGGCACATCTGCAGCGGGAATGCCTGCACCTCCCGCCGGTGAAGCGGATGAGGCCGCGGCGCTGCGGATGCTGGTTCAGCTCGGAAAAGGCGGCGGGAAGCCAGGCGCGCCAATCGATGTAGATCAGTTTCGGATGGAAGCTGCAAAGATGCCTCTCCAGTCGCGCCAGGTCTTGCAGCAAGCGCTGGCCGCCCTGGCCAATGAGTTGCCAAAGGGCCAGCAGGATCCTCAATTGCTCCTCAAGCTGGCGGAGCGTCTGGCCATCCGCATTGCCATGAAGCGCTTCGAACGGGGCGACGCTAAAGTGGATGCGGTGCACGAAATGCTGAACCGCATGGCCCAGGAAATTGACTCGCTTCGCAAGAAGCTGGCCGCTTACGAAGAAAAACCCCGTGCTGCGGAGGCGGACATCGAGAATCTAGCGGAAGGGCTGGAGCGCAAGTTTTGGGCGATCCTGCCGGACGATACCAAACTCAGCATACTGCTCTCGCCTGACGCCTTCAACATCCCGATTCACCACATTCTTCATTTCCTCGCGCAGGTGCCGAGACGCGGTGATCTCCAGACGCCGCGCACTGTGCTCGGCCATTACGCGGAGGGCGTTCGCCACGAAAACGCCGAAACGCGCCGGCGCGTCACGGAAGGGATCACCCATCTGACCGATCTCTATGCAGCCGCCGGCAACGAGACGCTGGAACTAGCTATTGCGGCGATTGGCACGCAGCTCCTCGTGGAAGAGAAGGCTGAATTGCAGAATTCGCTGGGTTCGGTCCTGGTGCATCTGAGCCAATTGGCCGCCGACGGTCGCTACTACGGTGCATTGAAGCAGGTGATGGTGCAACTGAATGGATTAACGCGCGGGCAGCCGCAGCTCGCCAGCGCCTTGCGCGCGCGCATCGGCATGGAAAGTCGCGTGCCGCACCTGATCGAGGAGGCGCTCCGCAAACCTACCGTGCCCGAGCATTTGCTCGAGGTGCTGAAGGAAATGCCGCGTGAAGCCGCGCTGCAGGCGGCCTACCAGTTCAACCAGGCCACAGAGAAGGAACGCAGCGAGCGCGTAATCGCGTTGGCGAAGGCGCTGGGGCCGGATACCGCGGAGGTTCTGCGGGAAACGCTGCGCAGCGCCCCGGACTCGGAAGCGCTGGTCACTGTCGGTCTACTCACGCGGCTCGAGATCAGTGTGGTGGGCGAACACTTGGCCGCGCGGCTCCCGCGCTGGAACCACTTCTACCAGCACCAGGTGGTCAACCAGGTTGCTTCGAGCGCGGCTCCGGGGCGCGGCGAACTCCTGGCGTACCTGATGGACCGGTTCGATCCATTTGTCCTGCCTCCTGCGGTGGACGAAATCGGGCTCAGCGGCGATGTGAAGGCTGCGCCGCGTCTTGTGCGCATCGCCGGTGGTGAGCTGCCGGTAAACTGGCCTCCGTACTTGCGGATCAAAGCCATCGAGGCGCTGGGGCGCTTGGGCGCAAGCGAGGCCGTTCCGACTCTGCGAAATATTGTGCAAGAAAAGAAGTTGTGGATTTGGGCGCAGCCGCGCGAACTGCGCGTGGTGGCACTCCAAGCGCTACGGAAAATTGATCCGCAGTGGGCGGAAAAGTTTGCGCCGGACAGCGGATTGACCCCGGAGGAACTGGCTTTGGCCCCGGAAGAGGCCACGTCGGAGTGGGCTGGCATCCGGCGGCAGCGTTGCTACGAGCGGATCGCACCCCGGCGCATGCTCAAAGCATCGCTCACCGTAGAGAGACAGGAATTCGAAGTCACCATTGTAGATATAAGCCTCGGCGGCGCGTTTGCTATGGGTGCGGTGCACCTGCCGGTCGGCACCCGCGCGGAACTCAGGGTGAAGTCCGGCCCGACCACAGTGCATGCCCTCACTGTTTTACTGCGCGGGGCACGGAAAGGGGGAGTGAACTTCGAGATCGTGGATATTGACCTTGAAGAACGCAGCAAGCTCCGCCGAATGCTTGTGGACATCCAGAAGCAGCCCGGTTAGTGTGCGGCCGGGCAGGCCACGGGTACCCCTCCGCTGCGCGCGGCAAGATTCCCACCTGGTAGTGCTTCCCGTTCAGGATCTCTGAGCAAGTGTCTAAAACATCAAGGCTTATGGCCCGCTCGTACTATTCCTCTGGGCCATCTGGCCCGGCATCCTTGTGGCATGCAGGCAGCGAGTGCAGTAGACCGCAGCGCCGCGCCTTTGGCCAAACTCTCCGCCAGCGAGAGGGTAGCTGCCCTTCACAACTTTCTCCGCAGCCTGAGTATACTGCTTAAGTCCTTTCGAATATATGGGTTAGTCTGTCCGGACACCAATTCCCAGCTCTACGCCGCCTGGGATGACCTCTACTCTTGCCTTCAGCAAGGCGGCGATTTGGAGCTCCAAGCCGTAGGCTCCACGCTGCTCGTGAATGGCGAACCCATGCACACGACACTGGTGGAAAGGAGCTTTGCCGACCTGTTCACAGCCTCGAGCATCTCCGGCATCAGCTTCTCTGCACGCACCTCACAAAACGATTTCTTCAAATTCGCGCACGCCTTCGCCACCGCCGGCCCTAAGCTGCAGGGTCTGAGCCAACAGTTGAAGGAGGTCTTCAAAGATAAGGCTGCGACCATTTACGTCATTGAGACGCGGTGCGTGGAGACGGCGGAGCCGAAGCAGGAAGAGACCAAATTGGGGAATCCGCTGGTCGCCGCCGCGCAGGAGTTGCCGAAGACGGCTGGCGCACCAGCGAAAACCAGCCGGTACGACACAGAGGAAATCCGGCTGCTTAGATTGCTGGGGCAGATCGGCGATGTGCTGGCCAACCCCGAGGCCACCGTGGACTTTGGCCGACTACGTGAAGAGCTGGGGAAGCTTTCCGATGAGGCCCGCACGCACCTGCCCGCGGTAGTGGCCGGCATGGCCGGGTCCGTCGCCGCCCGCGAACGGCTTCTGAAGATCGCCGAACGGCTGGCCGTGCTGCTACTGGTGCGGCGCGCCGGCAATAACCCCACCAACAGCGTGGCCTTGCAGGAATTGCTCAGCCGCCTGGCCTGACCTTCAAGGACCTACTCAATCCTGTCACGCTTCTGAAGGTTGTGCCTCGCACAGAGCAGTCTCACATTTTCAGCGGTGATGCTGGCTCCTCCCTTTGACCAAGGGAGATCGTGGTCAAAATGAAGATTGTCCGCGCAGCCACACAAAACACAGCGCCCTTTATCTCGCTTCCATACTTCCTTCTTCACTTCAGAGGGGATGTGCCGCCGGTGGGCAAGGTCTGTCTCCGATGGCCCTGACTCTTGGCTGTCCTCAATAGCTTGCAAGTAGAACTTGAAAACCTTTCGTCCCCCTGATCCGACAACTTTGAAATCGACCAGTTTGAACAATCCCTTGTCGGACCACACACCTGTCAGAAGCTTGTCGTACACTCTGACGATTTCCAAGTCCCTCTCGCCGCGTCGAGACGCCTCCACAGCATCTGCAAAGAGGCCGTTTTGAGTCGGCTTCCCGTTGGGGAGAAAACGGGGTTGATCCTTTGCCTTTGGGTCGCTTCCTCTCCCCCTTCGGAGCTCGTCGTGCCCTTCGTATTCAATTGTCTCACCGTCATCGAGAATGCGATCAGCGTAGGGCGCGTTGGACCTGCGAGACATAAGAACCACAGAGTGGTCGGGCCGAAGGTGATAATTCATGCCCCGCTGGATGGTTTGGATACATTCGCGGTCGCACATCTCGCGATAACTGAGGATTTCGTTGCGCATTGGCTTGTGGCGCTCTTTGGAGGTCTTCTTAGCCCTTCACAAATCTAATTGCAAGAGGCAAACAACCGACAGGGGGAACACTTCGCACGAAGGGCTCAAGCCCCGCCACGACTTCTTACACGCCCCCGCAGTTGGGACTCGAGTGCATGAGTGATTCCTGCATTTCGATGCGGACCATCTCAGCGAAGCGGGAGCAACTGACACGCGTGCTTTCGGCATCGGCAATGTCGCCCGTGCGGTAGCCGCGCGCCAGCAAACGCTCGACAGCGTCTTCCACGACGGCGGCCTCCTTCGGCAGGTCGAAGGCGGCGCGGAGCATCATCGCGGCCGACAGGATCGCGCCGACCGGATTCGCGGCGTCCTGGCCGGCCAGCGCCGGCGCCGAGCCGTGGATAGGCTCAAACAGCGGCGTGCCCGTGCCGCAGCTCATCGAAGGGATAAGGCCGATGGAGCCGACCAGGCCGGCGCCGGCATCGCTCAAAATGTCGCCGAACATGTTGGAGGTAACGATGACGTCGAACTGCCCCGGCGCAAGGACTAGTTGCATGGCGGCGTTGTCCACCAGGAGATGCTCGACGCGCACGCCCGGATATTCCGCAGCGAGGCGCTGGACGGTGCGTCGCCACAATTGCGAGGATGTGAGCACGTTGGCCTTGTCCACCGAGGCCAGCCTTCCGCCCCGCTGGCGCGCACGCTGGAAGGCGAAGCGGGCCACGCGCTCGATTTCCGGCGTGGTGTACACCTCCAGGTCTGAGGCGCGCTCGAACCCGTTCGTGCTCTCCAGGCGGTGTTCGCCGAAATAGATGCCGCCGGCCAGCTCGCGGACGATTTCAAAGTCGAAGTCCCCAATGCGCTCGGTCTTCAGCGGGGAGATGGCTGCCAGCGCCGTGCGCAGCCGGATGGGGCGCAGGTTTATGTACAGACCCAACTCGCGACGAATACCGAGCAGCCCGCTTTCAGGGCGCTGGCCGACGGGCAGCGCATCCCAGCGCGGGCCGCCGACGGCGCCCAGCAGTACCGCGTCAGCGCGGCAGCAGGCGTCAAGCGTCTCCGCAGGTAACGGCGCGCCGCAGCGGTCAATCGCGATACCCCCGATCGGCCATTCTACGAAGTCGAAGTGGTGGCCATGACTGCTGGCGCAGGCTTCGAGGACCTTCACCGCGGCAGAGACGACTTCGGGTCCAATGCCGTCGCCGGGCAGAAGAGCGATCATTTTTGTCTTTCCGGTCACGTCGTAGTTCTCCTCCGTCCGATCTTCCCCGCTTGAATCTACATCAAAGTCCGGCAAGGAATCACGCCTCGCAGGGGCAGCTTAACAGGTTCCTGAAAAACTGCCGGCGCTGCTGCGTTCTGAATCGAAACGGGCCGGGGCACCTCTGCCCTGTTAACACTCGCCTCGCCGGAGCGTCTTCGTGAATGCAACGGAAGTCAAAAGACTGGCGAGGTGAGCACACATGATTCGTTCGCTGCTGGTTTGGATCGGCTTCAGCTTATTTGTATGCGCTGTGTTGACCATCTTCGCGCCGGGGGCGCAGGCGGGCCCGCCGCTGCTGTGCTGGCCTTACGACATCGGCGGCTTCCGATCCCTGCCCTTCGGTGGTGACAACTGGCAGGCTGCCGCGCCGCAATACGACCTTTCCAACCTGGCGGAGGACGCCGCTGCGTGGCTTCAACCCTCCACGCCGGCCATCGTGCGCATGGAGACGCTGCGCCGCGCGACCATCTACGCCATGAAGGACCGCGAGGCCGCTGCACGGCTCTTGGCGCGGCTGGAGGCGCGCGTGCGCGAAGCGGAGGCGCGTGGCAAGCCAGAAGCGCTGGCGCTGTTCGACCTGGGATATTTGCTGGAATCGTACAAGCAGGCCGCGTGGGCTCGGCCCTCCGGCGGCTTGGCAGCGGGGCGCGACGGGTATCCGCTGATCGAGCAAGCCATCCGCCTTCGCAGAAACGATCCGGAAATGGAATTTGCCGCGGCGCTCGCCTCCGTGGACTCGCGAAAGGCTCCCCCTCAGCGGATGCAGCATTTGGAAAAAGCGGTCGCCGGCGCAGCGCAGGGTTCGCTGCTGGCGCGCAACCTGGTCACCCACGCGCATCTGTTCCAAGTGCGCGGCAACACTCTCGACGAGTTGCGCGCGCAGCTCCAGGCAAAGAACAGATAAGAGATTGGATGGGAGGCCTGGACTCAAGGATGCTAGCTTGAACTAACGACTCTCACATAATACAGTCACATATCTCGCACGAGTGTGGTATGCTTTGCGCATGGACACTCCAGTGCGACCGCGTCGGGATTTTGCTGCGCTCGA
>Ga0073934_10001583_pt1 | contig 53346 bp, 59 predicted proteins | sample LarsenN4metaG_FD_76834 | JGI IMG/M metagenome (GOLD analysis project Ga0073934, IMG submission 76834) | Hot spring sediment bacterial and archeal communities from British Columbia, Canada, to study Microbial Dark Matter (Phase II) - Larsen... ...
GCGCGAGGTGTGCCGGCCCCAGCCCCGCTGCGACCTCTGCCCGATCCGGCCCCGGTGCGCGTTCGCGGCCTCCGGCAGGACACCCGAGCCACCGCGACGGCGGAGCAAGCCGTTCGAGGGCTCGATGCGTCAGGTGCGCGGCGCGGTGGTGCGAGCGCTCAGGTCCCGTCCCAGCGCGACCCCGATGGAGCTGGCCGCGGCGACCGGCACGGCTCGGGAGCGGGTGTCGGAAGCGGTCGGTCGCCTGGCCGCGGAGGGCCTGGTCGCGGTCCGAGGCGACCGGGTGCACCTCGCGGAGTAGGCCAAGCGGAACCCGAGCCGCCGGAACCCGAGCCGCCGGGGTGCCGTCCAAGGCCCGTCCTTGACGAGAGGAGGGCCCCATGATCAAGAAGGCCGCGCTCGTCCTCGTGTCCTTCCTGTCGGTGGCCGCCGTGATCGGGATCGTCGCGACGCGCTCCGGCTCCGGCGACGCGGGACCGGCCCCCGCCGCCGAGCGCGCCCCGCAGACCGGCGAGCTCGAGGCTCTGGATGCCGAAACCGCAGGCGCCGGGGGTGGGGAGGTGGGAGCGGTGTACGCCGAGCAACCCGCCTCGGACCAGGCGGAGCTGCCGGGGCTCCCACCCCTCGGACAGGCGGTCGTCAAGACCGCCGAGCTCACGGTGGAGGTCGCCGAGGGCACGTTCGCCGACGCCTTCGACACCGCGGCGCTGGTCGCGAGCCGGTTCGGCGGCTACGTGGAGGCCTCGACCATGGCCGGTGCCGAGGGCAAGACCGGCACGCTCACCCTGCGCGTTCCGAGCGGGCGGTTCGACGATGCGATGTCGGAGCTACGAGCGCTCGGTGTGGTCAAGGGGGAGTCCGTGTCCGGGCAGGTCGTGACGCAGGAGTTCATCGACCTTGAGGCCCGCCTCACGACCTGGCGGTCGCAGGAAGCCGTGCTGCTCGGCCTGATGGAGGAGGCCACCACGGTCGACGCGACGCTGCGGATCCAGCGCGAGCTGCAGGAGGTCCAGTTCCGGATCGAGCAGATCCAGGGGCAGCTCCGCGTCCTGGAGGACCAGACGGCGCTGGCCACGATCCACGTCACCATGCGCGAGCCGGGGGTGCCGATCGCGCTCGAGGAGCCCGCGAGCACGCGCCCGAGCCTCGCCGAGGCGTGGGAGCGGGCGGTCGATGGTCTGCTCGAGGTCGCGTACGTCACGATCGTCGGGCTCGGATACCTGATCCCCCTCACGCTCCTCGCGCTCCTCGCGTGGGTCGTCGTCCGTCGCGTGACCCGGAGAGAGGCGGTTCCACCGGCGGCGGCGTGAGCGTGGTCCGGTCGCCGACGGCCGAGCGACCGACATGACAGCGTCGGCCCGTCGGCGGAGACTGTCGGCATGAGTCAGGTCGAGTGGATCTTCCGGCCCGACGTCTCGCGCCCCGTGATGGTGTGTGCGTTCTCGGGCTGGAACGACGGCGGCGAGGCAGCCTCCACGGCAGCGCGGCACCTGCGGGACCAGTGGGGGGCCCGGCGGTTCGCGGGCCTGGACCCGGAGGAGTTCTACGACTTCCAGGTGCACCGCCCGACCGTGCGGTCGCTCGACGGCATCACGCGTCGGATCGACTGGCCGGCGAACGAGTTCTACCTGGCGCAGCCGGCAGGGCGGGACGTCCTGCTCTTCATCGGCGTCGAGCCCAACACGCGGTGGCGGACCTACTGCGAGGACCTCCTCCGGGTGGCGAGCGAGCTCGACGCCGAGGTCCTGGTCACGCTCGGCGCGTTCCTCGCGGACGTCCCGCACACGCTGCCGGCGCCCGTGAGCGCCTCGAGCGCCGACCCGGACTGGCTCGAGCGATCGGACATCGTCCCCGCGCGGTACGAGGGACCGACCGGGATCGTGGGGGTGCTGCACGACATCGCCGCGAGCGTCGGCCTCGCCTCGGTCTCCGTGTGGGCTGCGGCGCCCCACTACCTCCCGTCGGAGGTGAACCCGCGGGCCGCGCTGGCGCTGCTCGAGACGGTGCGCGACCTGCTGGACCTCGAGATCGACACCGGCGACATGGCCCGAGCCGCGATCGAGTGGCGCCGGCAGGTGGACCAGGCGCTGGAGGAGGACGGTAACCTCCGCGACTACGTCCACCGGCTGGAGGAGGCCGCCTCGGCGCGGGGGGAGCACACCGAGATCCCGGACGCCGACGAGCTGGCGGCCGAGGTCGAGCGGTACCTGCGCGGCCGGGACGACGCCTAGGAGGCGCTCCGTGGACGGGTGGCCGCTCACCCGTGAAGAGCTCGAGGAGACCCAGCTGCGGCTCGCGGCCTCCTCGCCCGATCCGTGGGAACCGCCGAGCGGTCCGTACACGGTGGGCGCCGTGTTCGTGGCCTTCTCCAGCTCACGCGATCCGGCGCCGCGCGAGCGCGCGTGGACGGCCGCCGTGGCGGGCTCGTCCAGGGCGGTGATCGCGGGCGAGGTCGAGGTCGCCTACGAGCCCGGCTACCTCGCGCTCCGCGAGGGACCGCTCCTCGAGCGGGCCGTCCGCGGCCTGGACGTGGCACCCGACGTCCTGCTCGTGAACGCGAGCGGTCGCGATCACCCGCGCCGGGCCGGGCTGGCCCTGCACCTCGGCGCGGTGCTCGACGTCCCCACGGTCGGGGTGACGGACCGCCCGCTGGTCGCCCAGCTCGACGCGGGGGGGTGGCTGGTGCTGGACGGTCGGGTGGTCGGCTGCGCGGTGAGCACGGGCGCGCGGCCGGTGATCGCCCACGCGGCCTGGCGCACGGACGCGGGGTGTGCGGAGGCGGTCGTTCGCGCGGCCGCCGGCCGGGCCCGGACGCCGGAGCCGCTCCGCCTCGCCAGGTTCCTGGCGCGCTCGCGGCGCGCGCGGGACGAGGGCCGACTCCCGGTGGGATGGTCGATGGACCGTCTCGACGCTCCGCGCTTCCCGGTCGGCTCGGAGCGGCGCCGGCACGGGTGACGACGGCTCGCTACCCTCGGAGCAGCGGGCGGGTGAGGCACGTGGGGCCACCGTCGCCCTTGCGGCTGATCTCCTCGCCCCGGTAGGTACGGACCTCGACGCCGGCCGCCCGCATCCTGCGCGCCGTCTCAGCGTTGCCTTCGAGCGCGAGGCCCACGCGCGGCGCCAGCGCCAAGACGTTGGGTCCCATCGTGTGGAACTCCGCCTCGGGCACCTCGACGAGGTCGATCCCCCGCGCCACGAGCTCCTCCATGAGCCGGACCGGCACGAGCGGCGGATAGCAGACGGCGAGGTCCCGGTCCAGCGGCGACAGGAGCGAGAGGAGGTGGAGGCACTCGGAGGGCCCCCGCAGGTGCGGGAGGTCGAACGCGAGCACCTCGACCTCGGGCAAGAGCTTCCGGAGCGCCGCGATCCCCTCGTCGTTGGTGCGGTATCCACGCCCGACGGCGAGCGTGCCCTCGTCGATCCAGAAGATGTCGCCGCCCTCGGCGGTGGCCGGGTCCTCGAGCCGGCCCAGGATGGGCACACCGGCGTCCTCGAGATCGTGCGCCACGGCGTCGGGCTCGCGCCGGCGGCCGGGCTTGCCCGGCCGGAGCACGACGGCGCCACGGTCGGTCATGAGCACGGGGTCGTAGGCGTAGATCGCGTCGGGGTCGCCGGCGACGTCGGCGAGGCCCAGCACCACCTCGGCCCCGGCGCGCTCGAGCTCGGACACCAGCGCCGCGTGCTCCTCGATCGCGCGAGCGGCGTCCGGCTCCTCCCGCCAGCCGAACGCTCGCCACCTGGCGAGGTCCTGCCCAACGGGAGGACGGACGTACACGCGCCGGAGCGCTCCCACCTGATCCTGGATGCCAGCCACGGAGATCCCTCCGGCGCATGGTAGTCCGCCGGGTTGCCGGCGGGGGGCCGACCGGCCCGTTCCCGTGACCACGGCTCCGACGTAGGCTGGCTCCGTGGGTCGTGGGAAGGAGGGGATCGAGATGTCGCTCACGACCGAGTACCTGCAGGGCAGGGGGGTGCCGTTCGAGGTCATCCCCCACGAGAAGGCGTTCACCTCCCTGGACGAGGCGAAGGCGCTCGGCATCGAGGCCGACGTGGTGGTCAAGACCCTGCTTCTCGACACGGTCGGTGGACATGCGCTCGCCGTGATCCCGGGCGACCGGCGGCTGGACATGAAGCTCGTCGAGCAGGTCGTCGGCGACAAGCACGCGCACCTCGCGACCGAGCAGGAGATCGAGCGCGACGTGCCCGGGATCGAGCTCGGCAGCCTGCCTCCGCTCGGCGGGTTGCTCAAGGCGCACGTCTACGTGGACCCCGAGGTCATGCGGCACGAGACGATCGTGTTCGCGGCAGGCGTGCAGACCGAGTCCATCAAGGCGCGCGCCGAGGATGTGTTCCGCGACGAAGCCGTGACCGTCGCCAAGCTCACGAAGGACTTCACGGAGCAGGACGCGTAGACGTCCGCCCCGACCGCCGCGCGTACGCGATCGCGAGCCGCAGCAGGGAGACGGAGATCCCAAGCGTGCCGACGACCGTGATGCCTCAGGGGGATGCCGGCTGGGGGGGCGGGTAGCCCAGACCCCAGGCATCGTTCCCACCGTCGACGACGATCGTGGTGCCGGTGATCGACGCGGCGGCGGGGGTGGCCAGGAACGCGATGACCGAGGCGACCTCCTCGGGCTGGATCAGGCGCCCGAGCGGCGTCGTCCGGGTGGCCTCGTCCACGAAGGCGTCTCCGTAGGCGCGGAACGCCTGCGTGTCGATCGCTCCCGTCGAGACGCACACGGCCCGGATCCGGTACCTGCTCCACTCGATCGCCAGGCCACCCGCCAGGTTCTCGAGCGCGGCCCGGGCCGCGGCGGAGTGGACCATGAACGGGATCCCGCGGCGGGGGCTGAAGCCGATGAAGACGACGAGCCCTCCCATGTTGGGGATCATCGAGCGGGTCGCGACCTCCCGGGTCAGGGTCCAGACGGCGTCCACGTTCAGTCGGTGGACCGCCCGCCACCCCTTCGGCGAGATGTCCTCGGCCGTGGCGACGAACTGTCCCCCCGCGTTGTTCACGAGCACGTCGATCCGGCCGAACCGCTCGAGGGTCGCCGTCACGAGAGCGGCCACCTGGTCGGGCTCTCGCACGTCGGTGGGGACGGCCAGGCACGCGGTCCCGCCCGCCTCGAGCTCGGTCCGGACCTCCTCGAGCGGCTCGGGGCGCCGCCCGGCGATCACCACGCTCGCGCCGGTCCGGGCGAACTCGCGCGCCACGGCCCTGCCGAGCCCCGTTCCCCCACCTGTCACGAGCGCGACGAGTCCAGCGGTGGCGTCCGCGGCGAGCGGGGAGCGCTCCATGCGGCACATCATGCCGCAGGCCGAGCGAGGGGGTACGGTTCCCTCGAGGGGGCCGGGACATGAGCCAGAGCCGTCTGGACGAGCTGGTCGCGAAGACCCCCGAGACCCGCGACCGCTACGTCGACTTCCTCCGCGCCTCCAGCATCTGTGCCGTCGTCTTCGGCCACTGGTTCATCGGACTCATCTACTGGGAGCGCGGAGTCATGGGGATCCACAGCGCGGTCGGCGTGACGAGCGGCATGTGGATCGGCACTTGGCTGTTCCAGGTGATGCCGATCTTCTTCTTCGTCGGTGGCTTCTCCAACCTGGTGACGTTCGAGTCCTTCGAGCGGCGGGGCGAGCCCGCGTCGGCGTTCATCCGGACCCGCCTGTGGCGTCTGCTGAAGCCCTCGCTGGTGTTCCTCGGCGTCTGGCTGCCGATCCAGGTGGCGCTCCACCTGTCGAACGCGGGCGCACCGACCGGCCCGCGGATCTGGGACGACACCACGCTCCTGCGCGGGATGCTGCCGCCCGGCGCCACGCTCCCGTTCGGACCGCTCTGGTTCCTCGGCGTGTACGCGATCGTGCTCGTCATCAGCCCGTGGATGATCAGGTTGCACCGGCGGGTCGGTTGGTGGGCGCCCGCGGGGATGGCTGTGGGAACGGTGCTGGTCGACGCGATCGGGTTCGGGACGGGGAGCTGGGCGGTGCGGTGGGTGAACGTCGCGTTCGTCCTGCTGTTCCCGCACCAGCTCGGGTTCTTCTATGCGGACGGGCGGCTCGCGCGTCTCCCGAGGCGCGTGTTCTGGGCGATGGCGGTGGGTGGGCTCGGGCTGCTCGTGATCCTGACGACGCCATGGGGATGGCAGGCGGTGGTGGGGGACGTCCGGTACGAGTGGTTCCCCGAGATCGGCTACTACCCGAAGAGCCTGCTCGGGACCGACGTCGAGCCGATCTCGAACGCGTATCCGCCGACCGTCTGCTACCTGATGCAGGCCGTGTGGTCGATCGGCGCGGTCATGCTGCTGCGGCCGATCCTCGCGCGCTGGCTCGAGCGCCCGAGGCCCTGGAAGACCACCATCTTCGTGAACAGCGTGATCATGACGCTGTTCCTGTGGCACATGACCGCGTACATGCTGGCGATCATCGTCCTATGGCCGCTCGGGCTCGGCCACCACGTCGACAGCACGCCCGCGTGGTGGGCCGAGCGCGTGCTGTGGATCCTCGTGCCGGGTGCCTTCCTGACGGGGCTCGTCGCGATCTTCGGCCGGTTCGAGCGCCCTCGTCGGACCGGAGCTCCCGGCTGAGGCCGCTATCGGTTCGGGGGCCGCATCTCCCCGGGTCGCGGAGCCACCGACCCCGGGAACACCTCGCCCGTGCCAACCTCCGGGTGGGTGGTCAGGCCGTAGATGATCAGCACGTCGAGCGCGATCACGAGGATGGCCCAGAGCGGGTACGCGCCGATCGACGCGAACGAGACGGTCGCCGAGATCGCCGCGAGCACGATGCCGAGCATCCGTCCTCCGCCGCCGATCAGCGCCGCGGCCGCGCCGAGCTGCACCAGGCCCAGCACCAGCCAGATCCAGCCCCAGAGCTGGAGGTTCTCGTAGATCAACGCGTCTTCGGAGAAGTACTCCTTCTTGAAGATCGCTCCGAGCCCCGAGACGGCGTTCCAGATGCCCGCGAGCGCGAACAGGGCTCCCGCGAAGTCGTACCAGCCTCGACCCTGTCGATCAGCCATGACCCTCCTCCTCCCTCGTCGCAGCCGCATCGCGCGGCGTCACGCTGTTGGCGTCCCCGACAGCGGCGGCTCGCCGGCGCCGCCAGAGCTCCGCGTTCAACGTGAGCCCTGCCACGAGCAGCCGGCCCAGGAGGTACAGCCAGGCCAGGAACACGGCCGCCAGGCCCAGGGCCCCATAGAGGTCACTCGTGCGGCCCAGCCGCGGCGCGAGGTAGACCGAGCCGATCAGCCGGACGATCTCCGCCCCGACGGCGATGACGAGCGCGCCCGGGAGCAGACCGATCCACGTCGTCCCCTCGGGCCGAGGCAGGGTGGTCATGATCCACGTCACGATCGCCGTCAGGAGGCCGACCGTGATCAGCGACACGAAGACGTCGCTCACCACCCCGCCGCGGTAGAGGGGACCGAGCAGGATGGGCTCGGCGGCGACCCCGATCCCGACGCCCGATGCGACCGCGGCAGCGCGGATCGCCCGCCGAAGCGGGCCCAGCCGGACCTGCCAGGCGACAGCCGAGAGCAGGCGGAGCGCCTTCACCATCCCGATCGCCGCCCACAGCATCAGGACGGTGCCCAGGATCAGGAGCCACACCGCCCCGTTGCCAGACGCCGCGGCCGCCTGGGCCACCGCGGCGGTGAGCGAGGCGCTCAGCCCGGCGCTCCTGGCCATCTCCTCGGGGGTCCTCGATGAGACGTCGCCGATGAGCTGGACGAGGCTGACCACCGTGAGCGCCGCGGGCAGGAGCCACAGGAACAGCCGGAACGCCATGCCACCTGCCAGCAGCCCGCCGGCCTGGCGACGGTCGCGCTCGTAGGCCGCGTAGGCCACTCGGACGGTCTCGTGGCGGGCGCGCAGATCCTCGGCTCGGGTCTCGAGCGTGCGCTTGGCCGCCTCGGTGCGGGCCCGGAGCTCCTCTCGACGTTCCCGCAGCGTCCGCTTCTGTTCCGCGCTGGGGTCCGCAGGTGTCTCGGTCGGGCGGGATCCGGGTTCGGGTGGGTTCTCGGGGTCCGACATCTCCGGTCCCGCGCGGTGGGCGCGGTGCTCCTCCTAGGCGCCCGCCAGCTCCTTGCCTGCGCTCCGCAGCTGGAACGCCAGGACGATCTCGGTGATCCCGCGGAACATCGCCATGAACCCCACCCAGAGCAGGATCAGGGCAGCTCTGGCGGGGAAGTACTGCTGCGAGACCCAGAACGCGAGGAGCAGCTCGAGGATGCCGACCACCAGCCCGAGCCACCAGAGCGGGTTCACGTCCTTGACCATCACCGAGCCGACGATGTCGAACGTGCCCTTGAACAGGAGCAGGAACCCGAGCACGGAGGCCAGTGCCCAGAACGCCTCCTCGGGCTGGAAGAACGCCCACAGGGCACCCAGCGCGAACAGGATCCCCAGGAGCACGTGGACCCACCTCCAGGCGTCGACGAGGCCCGCGATGAGGAGCTCGTTGGCCGCCACCACCGTGAAGATGACTCCCAGGATGAGGCCGACCGTCGTGATCGAGCTCTCGTTGAACCGCAGGATCACCAGCGAGGCGATCAGCCAGATGATCCCCGTGACCAGGAACACCCACCAGACCCCGGTCACCGCTTCGGCCGCCGTGCGCTCTTCCCGCTGCATCGCCTACCTCCCCCGGGCCCGGTCTCGGCGCTCGAGTGGAGCATACGGTGGGTTGGTTGCCGAGACCAGCAAGGCAACCTCGGATCGGGATCGGAGCGCGGGAACCCGGCGCGCTGCAGGTCGCGCGACACCCCCCACCGGGGGGGGGTAGGATGCAGCACGACCATCGGTCGACCAAGGAGGTCACATGCTGGCCGAGTTCGGGCTCGCCGAGCTGCTGTGGAGCATGCTCGTGTTCTTCTTCTGGTTCATGGCCATCTGGATCTTCATCACGATCTTCGCGGACATCTTCCGGCGCCGGGACCTCTCCGGGATCGCGAAGGCAGGGTGGATCCTCCTGCTGTTCATCCTCCCGTTCCTCGGCGCGCTGATCTACCTGATCGCGCGGCCGAAGATGACCGAGCAGGACAAGGAGGAGCTCGAGAAGTACCAGGAGGCGCAGCGTCGCCTGCAGGGGTACTCGCCCGCCGAGGAGATCGAACGGCTGGCCAAGCTCCGTGACGAGGGCAAGATCAGCCCCGAGGAGTACGAGTCCCTCAAGAGCAAGGCGATGATGGAGATCTGATCCGCCCCCTACCGCTCGGATCTCCACACGCTCACCCGCGATGAAGCGGCCGAAGGCCGGCCACTTGGTCCTGCTGGCCGGTGGCCTCGCGCTGTTCGAGGGTAGTCGCGTGGCCGCCCGGCGCGGTCCGATGACGTCCACGGAGGAGCGGGTGTTCCGGGCGGCGAACGGCGCCACGGACGCGATCCGGGTCCCGACGCGCGCCGTGATGCAGGCGGGAACCTTCGGGACGGTCCCGGTGGTCGGTGCGCTCGCCCTGCTCGCGGGGCGGCGGAGGCTGGCCGCGGGGCTCGCCGCCGGGGGGACCGCCGCCTGGCTCCTGGCCAAGGCGGCCAAGCCCCTCGGCGGCAGACCCCGGCCGGAAGGGGTCCTGGAGGACGTCCACACGCGCGAGTCGATCGAAGGCGATCTCGGATGGGTGTCGGGGCACACCGCCGTGGCGACGACGCTCGCCTGCGTCGCGTGGCCGTGGGCGCCCGCCCGGGCGCGCCCCGTGCTCGTCGGGATCGTGGCGGCGACCGCGTTCGGCAGGATGTACGTGGGGGCCCACCTGCCGCTCGACCTGGTGGGCGGGGCCGGTCTCGGCATGTCGATCTCGGCGGCGGTCCGGATGCTCTCGGACCCCTAGGGCCCGTGTGCGCGTACCCTGTGGCCCATGGCCTCCACCGCTCCCGTCGAGGTCGACCGGCCGGCCGACGAGCAGGACCTCGAGCCCGACATCCCGTGGATCGTGATCGTGTGGAACGACCCGATCAACCTGATGTCCTACGTGGTGTACGTCTTCCAGAAGCTGTTCGGCTACAGTCGCGAGAAGGCGACGAAGCTCATGCTCGACGTGCACCACAAGGGCAGGGCCGTCGTCTCCCACGGCCCGAGGGAGCGGTGCGAGTTCGACGTCTCGCGCCTGCATGCCCACGGCCTGTGGGCGACGATGCAGAAGGATCGCTGAGCGTGGCCTTCGAGCGGGTGAAGCGGACGCGCCGGGGCGGGTTCGTCCTGAAGATCCCGCCCGCCGAACGCGAGCTCCTGACGACGCTTCCCCAGCAGCTCCGGGCGATCCTCACCGAGGGTGATGCCGCGCAGGACCCGGCCCTGCGCCGCCTCTTCCCACCCGCGACCCTGGACGACGAGCGCATCAACCAGGAGTTCGAGCGCCTGATGCGCGAGGACCTGCTCGCCGAGCGCCTGCGCTCGCTGGAGATCATGGAGCGCACGCTGGGCGCCGAGCATCTGTCGGAGGAGGAGCTCTCCGCGTGGCTCGCGGCGATCAACGACCTCCGCCTGGTGATCGGGGTGCGGCTCGACGTGACCGAGGAGACGACGGCGGCGGACTTCGCATCCTTCGCGGACGACGACCCGCGCGTTGGGATGTACGCGGTCTACTCCTACCTCACCTTCCTCGAGGATCACGTCGTGTCGGCGCTCGCCGGGGGGATGGCCTAACGCCGAGCGCCGTCCCGTATCCTCGGGCGACGTGAGCGTGATCGATCTCGTCGACGTCGGCTACGCCCTGCCAGGCGGCTGGACGCTGTTCGAGGGAGTCACGTTCCGCGTGCCCGAGGGGCACCACGCCGCGCTCGTCGGCGCCAACGGGATCGGCAAGACCACGTTGCTGCGGATCGTGGCAGGGCTCGAGCGGCCGACCTCGGGGCAGGTCAACGTGCCTGGGCGCGTGGGCCTCATGCGGCAGCTCATCGGCTCCGACGCGCAGCCGACGACCGTGCGGGCGTTCCTCCTCGCGTACGCTGAGCCCGAGGTCTCGGCGGCGGGGCGAGCGCTCGAGGACGCGACCGCCGCGCTGGGCGGCGATGCGGACCAGCACAGGCAGCTCGCCTACGCGCACGCGCTGGCGGCGTGGGAGGACGCGGGAGGGTACCGGGCCGAGGTCGTCTGGGACCGGTGCACGCAGGCCGCGTTCGGCCAGGGCTATCCGGAGTGCGCCGACCGTCACATCGAGACGCTCTCCGGTGGAGAGCGCAAGCGCCTGGCCCTCGAGGTCCTGTTCCGGAGCGCGTTCGACGCGCTGCTGCTGGACGAGCCGGACAACTTCCTGGACATCGAGGGCAAGCGGTGGCTCGAGGAGCGGATCCGCGCGTGCCCCAAGACCATCCTGCTCGTGAGCCATGATCGGGCGGTCCTGGCCGCGACGGCGACCCGCGTGGTGACGCTCGAGGGGCGTGGTGCGTGGGTGCACCCGGCCGGGTTCGCGACGTACGGGGACGCCCGGGAGCACCGCCTGGAGAAGCTCGAGGAGGAGCACCGAAGGTTCGCCGAGCGGCACAAGCACCTGCGGGACCACCTGAAGGAGATGAAGCGCAGGGCCGCCTACAACTCGGACTTCGCGTCCCTGGCCCGCAGCGCGGAGAAGAAGCTCGCGCGGTTCGAGGAACGCGAGACGCCGGCCGAGCGGCCCAAGGAGCAGAACGTCCGGATCGAGATCGCGGGCGGGCGCACGGGCAGGGTGGCGTTGCGCCTCACCGGCCTGGCGGTCCCCGGCCTGGTCGACGCCATCGACGGTGAGGTCCGGTTCGGCGAGCGGATCGGCGTCATCGGTCCCAACGGCACCGGCAAGAGCCACTTCCTGCGGCTCCTCGCGGGCGAGGACGTGCCGCACGAGGGGGAGTGGAGGCTCGGGGCTCGCGTCGAGCCCGGGCTGTTCCGCCAGCTGAACGACCGCTCGGACCTGAGGGGCGTGCCCATCGTGGAGGTGCTCCGTTCGCGGGGCATGTCGATGAGCGAGGCGATGGGGATGCTGAGCCGCTACGAGCTCGCGCACGTCGGCCGGACCCCGTTCGACCTGCTCTCCGGCGGTCAGCAGGCGCGGTTCCAGCTCCTGCTCATGGAGGTCGAGTGCCCGACGATGCTCCTGCTGGACGAGCCGACGGACAACCTGGACGTGGAGAGCGCCGAGGCGCTCGAGGACGCGTTGCTGCGGTACGAGGGGACCGTGATCGCGGTCACGCACGACCGGTGGTTCATGCGCCTGATGGACCGGTTCCTGTGGTTCGACGACTCGGGCTCGGTCCGTGAGCTGCTGGAGTCACCCTGGGCCGACGAGCTCGAGGCCGTTACGCCGTAGGTCGGAGCGACTCACTCGTCCCGGGCTCGCCCCGGTCCTGGATGAGCGGGGAGATGCGGAGCCGGCGCGGAGCCGTCGACCTCGGCCTGCGGGCGTCCCACTCGGTGAGGTTCGCGACGGCGAAGCCGAGCAGGCTGAGCGGACCCTTACAGGACGGCCGTCTCGACGACGAGGTCTCCTTCGGCGAAGCGGGAGGGGCGGAGGGGGTGCAGGTCGAAGGTCTCGCAGCGGCCGAGGGTGACCAGCTCGGCGATCGCGCGACCGGCCGCGGGGGCGTGCATCACGCCGTGGCCGCCGAAGCCGACGCACTGGAGGAACCCGGGGACCCCGGGCGCCTCGCCGACGATCGCGTGGTGATCGGGGGTCTCCGGGTACAGCCCCGCCCAGCATCTGCGCGGGTCGATCGGCAGCTCCTCCAGGAACGGGAACCGGTTGCCGACCCGCTCGGCGAGGTCCTGGAGGAACGCCGGATCGACCGTGAGCTCGCGCGAGGGCGGATCGTCGGGGTTGGAGTAGGCGATGACGTAGCCGCCGCTCGCCTCCCGCCGGATCAGCACGCCGGTGTCGAGATCCACGCACATCGGGATCAGCCCCTGGGAGCCGCTCGGATCGGGCGCGAACGCGAGGTTGCGCCGGTACGGCTCGACGGGGACATCCACGTCGAGCATCGCGCCGATCGCCCGCGCATCCGAGCCCGCCGCGTTCACCACCCACGGCGCCCGCACCTCGCCGGCCGAGTGCACGACCTCGAACCCGCCATCGACGCGCCGGATCTGGCGGACCTCGGTCCGGGTCTGGATCCGGGCGCCGAGCCGCCGGGCCTCGCGCTCCATCGCCTGGACGACGCCGAACGGGTCGAGGAACCCGTCCCGGGCATGGAACGTGCCGGCTCGGAGGCCGTCGGGCCGGATGAAGGGGGCCCGCTCGAGGACCTCCTGGGCACCCAGCCACTCCGTGTGGACCCCGAGCCTCCGTTGCAGCCGATAGGCCGCGCGGAGCGCCGCCTCGCCGTCCTCGGTCCCGGTGAACAGCAGGTACCCCGTCTGGTGCATCGAGAGCAGGCCGGTCTCGGCCTCGAGACGCTCGAGCTCGGCGATCGACCAGGCGGAGAACCGGATGTTCGGTTCGGTCGTGAACTGCGCCCGGAAGCCGCCGTTCGCCCGGGAGGAGGACCCCTGTCCCGTCGCGGTGTCGCGCTCGAGCACCACGACGTCGCCCACGCCGGCGAGCGTGAGCGCGCGTGCTACGGACAGCCCGATGACGCCTCCGCCGACGACGACGACGTCGGCCACCTGGGGCTCAGGCGTGCGGAGCGTCGCCGCCCGTCTCGCCCGATCCCTCGTCCGAGCCCGCGACGCGCTTGCGGACCTCCTGCCCGACCTCGGTGAACGTGACCGTGAGCGCGTCGCCGACCGATCTCGCCGCCTGCTTGAGGCTCTCCTTGGCCTCCGGGTCGCGGAGCGTGTCACCGAAGGCCGTGAAGGCCTGGTCCAGCTGCCGCCTGACCGTCGCGAGCGCCTCCTCGAGCTTGCGTCGATCCTCCTCGGTGGGTGGGGCTCCCTGCTGCTCGCCGCGCTGTCGGTAGTGCTCGGCGACCATCCGTCCGAACGCCGCGAACCGGTCTCCGACGTCCTCCCAGGCTTGCTTCGTGCCCTCCGCCATGCGCACCTCCCTGATGGGTCCAGGGTCGAGTCTACGGTGCCCTCGTTCGTCCATACTCGGGATACGATGCGCGCCGTCGTCTTCGAGGGCCCGGGAGCGGCCCTGGACGTGCGGGAGGCCCCCACGCCGGAGCCCGGACCCGGCCAGGTGCTGGTCCGCGTCCGCGCGTGTGGCGTGTGCCGCACCGACCTGCACATCCTGGACGGGGAGCTGCCGCAGCCGAAGCTCCCGCTGATCCTCGGCCATCAGATCGTCGGGCAGGTCGAGGCACTCGGCGAAGGGGTGGCGGAACCCGGGCCGGGGGACCGGGTCGGCGTGCCCTGGCTCGGGTGGACCTGCGGGTCGTGCCGCTACTGCGCGAGCGGGCGCGAGAACCTGTGCCCCCGGGCGAGGTTCACCGGGTACGACCTCGATGGAGGCTTCGCCGAGCTCACGGTGGTGGACGCGCGCTACTGCTTCCCGGTGCCCGATGGGTACCCAGACGACCAGGCCGCGCCGCTCCTGTGCGCCGGCCTGATCGGATGGCGGTCGCTGCGGATGACCGAGGATGCGGAGCGGCTCGGCCTGTACGGCTTCGGCAACGCGGCCCGGATCGTGGCACAGGTCGCGCTCGCGCAGGGCCGCCGGTGCTTCGCGTTCACGAGGCCCGGGGACGAGGCCTCGCAGCGAGCCGCCCGCGAGCTCGGGTGCGAGTGGGCGGGCGGCTCCACGGAGGCGCCGCCCGAAGAGCTCGACGCGGCGATCCTGTTCGCCGCGGTGGGGGAGCTCGTGCCGCTCGCCCTGCGCGCGGTCGCGCCCGGTGGGAGCGTGGTGTGCGCCGAGATCCACATGAGCGACATCCCGACCTTCCCGTACGAGCTGCTCTGGCGCGAGCGGGTGATCCGCTCGGTCGCCAACCTCACCCGGCAGGACGGGGTCGAGTTCCTCGCGCTGGCTCCCACGGTCGGTGTGCGCACCGACGTGTCGCCGTTCCCGCTCGACCGGGTGGAGGAGGCCATCCGGCACGCACGCTCCGGCGGTTCCGGCACCGCGGTCGTCGTCCCGGGGTGAGGGCGCTCAGGCGTTACGGGCGCGGAAGTCGTCCATGAACGCCCGCAGCGCCTCGACGCCCTCGAGCGGCATCGCGTTGTAGACCGAGGCCCGGATGCCGCCGACGGAGCGATGTCCCTTCAACTCGAGGAGGCCCTCGGCGGTGGCCTCGGCCAGGAACGAGCGCTCCAGCTCCGGGCTCGGCAGACGCCAGGTCACGTTCATGAGCGAGCGCGCGGCGGGTGCCGCATGCCCGCGGTAGAAGCCCTCGCTCCCGTCGATCGCCGCGTACAGGAGCTCGGCCTTCTCGCGGTTGCGCGCGTGCATCGCGTCGAGGCCGCCGATCTCGTCCCGGAGCCACCGTGTCACCAGCATGAACACGTAGATCGCGAACACGGGCGGGGTGTTGTAGAGCGAGCGGCTCTCCACGTGCGTGCGGTAGTCGAGCATCGACGGCAGTCCGAGGGGGATGCGCTCCAGCAGGTCCTCGCGCAGGAGCACGATGGTGACACCCGCCGGGCCGGCGTTCTTCTGGGCTCCACCGTACAGGAGCCCGTAGCGCTCGACCGGGATGGGTCGGGACAGGAGGTCCGATGAGCCGTCGCACACGAGGGGCGCCCCGCGCTGCAGCTCGAACCCCTCGCGGAACTGCACACCCTGGATCGTCTCGTTCGACGTGACGTGCAGGTAGGCCGCCGCCGGGTCCAGGTCGAGGCGGTCCAGTCGAGGGACCGTGGTCATCCCGCCGTCCGCGCCGTCCCACACGACCCGGGTCTGCCCGATCCTCTGGGCTTCCGCGAGGGCCTTGGCCGACCACGAGCCGGTCAGGACGTACTCGGCGGTGCCGCGCAAGAGGTTCATGGGCACCATCGCGAACTGCAGCGAGGCCCCGCCCTGCAGGAACAGGACGCGGTGGGTCTCCGGCACGTGGAGGAGCTCGCGGAGGTTGCCCTCGGCCTCCTCGATCACGGCTGCGAATGCCGGGCTCCGGTGGCTGATCTCCAGGACCGACGCACCTACGCCGGGTAAGGCGGGCAGATCCTCGCGCATCTGTTCGAGCACGGACAGCGGGAGCGCTGCGGGTCCCGGCGAGAAGTTCCAGCGGCGATCGTGCATCGCCCCATGTTGCCGACCGTCGGTCGCGGCGTCATCCCGGCAGGTCGGCCCCGTCCGTGAGGGTCGTTCGGGCACGTCGCGTGCCACGTCCGACGCGATGATGATGTGGGCGCGAGCGCGGAGGTGAACCAGGCATGGTGGAGGCGTACCTGTTGATCCAGAACGAGATGGGCTCCGGGGGCAAGGTCGCGAAGCAGATCGGCGAGCTCCCGGGGGTCGAGCTGGTCCAAAGCGTCACCGGCCCGTTCGACGTGATCGCTCGCGTGAAGGCGGACGACATCGAGCGCCTGAGCGCCCTCGTCGACGAGGTGGGGGTCCTCCCGGGGATCACGCGGACGATGACCTGCACGATCCTCTCCCTCTGAAGACCCCGCCCGGTGATGGCGACGGAGTGCCCGACGGGGATGTGACGACCCCTCCGCGCGTGCTTGCGATGCGTGCGTCGGCCTGTTGACATGGCCGGCGTGGAGCTCGGCCCGCTGGATCTCGTGCTCGTCGGTCTCGCTGCGCTGGCCGGCGGCGCGGTGAACGCGGTCGCCGGGGGGGGCACGCTCATCACGTTCCCGGCCCTCGTCGCGGTCGGCGTTCCCGCGGTGTCCGCGAACGTGACGAACACGGTCGCGCTGACACCCGGCTACCTGGGCGGCACGCACGCACAGCGCCGGGACCTCGAGGGTCAGGGGCGCCGGCTGTGGCTGCTCGTGCCGGTGGCCGTCCTGGGCGGACTGGTGGGGGGCGCGCTCCTGCTCGCCACAGGGGAGGAGCTCTTCCGGGAGCTGGTGCCGCTCCTGATCCTGGGCGCGAGCGCGCTGCTGTGGTTCCAGGACCGGATCCGCGACCGGGTGGTGCGGCGCCTCTCGGAGCGCGCCGGACCCGACCCGACCCGCGGATGGGTCGCGGTGCCCGCGTTCGCGGCGTCCGTCTACGGCGGCTACTTCGGTGCGGGCCTGGGCGTGATCTTGCTTGCGGTGCTCGGTCTCGTGATCGACGACACGCTGACCAGGATCAACGCGCTCAAGCAGGGTCTCTCGTTCTGCGTGAACGTGACGGCGGCCGTGTTCTTCCTCTCCTCGGGCAAGGTGGTCTGGTCCGCCGCGCTCGTGATGGCGATCGGCGCCGTCGTCGGAGGCTCGGTCGGCGGCCGGCTGGCCGGCAGGATGCGTCCCGAGCTGCTGCGCCGCATCGTCGTCGGGATCGGCGTGGTCGTTGGGGTCGCGTACCTCGTGCGTTGAGGGCGGGTCAGGCGGACCGATCGGGCGGCATCATCTCGGCGCGGACCCCGAGGAGGCGCACCGGTCGGTCGAGCTCGAACCGCTCGAGCGCCCGCTGGGCGGCCCTCCCGATGTCGGCGGCATCGATCGAGGGCTCGTCGAGCCGGGCGCCGTGCGTATGCGTGTCGAACGGCGCGAACCGGACCTTCACGACGACCCGCACGGCGGGCCGGCCCTCCTCGCGCAGGTCCGCCGCGACCTCGGCCGCGAGCCTGGCGACCTGTGATCGGATCTCCCCTGCGTCCGTGAGGTCCTCCTGGAACGTGTGCTCGCGTCCGCGGGCCTTGGCGAGGTGCGGCTCGTCGGTGACCTCCGTGACGTCCTCGCCCTCGGCGAGCCTGCGGAGCCACGGGCCTGAGCGGGGGCCGAACAGGCGCGCGAGCTCGCGCTCGTCTGCCCGTGCGAGCTCGGACACCGTTCGGATGCCGTGGGCCCGGAGCCTGGCCATCCGTCGCCTCCCGACGCCGACCAGCGCGTCGGGCGTGAGGCCGCCCATGACCTCGTCCCAGTTGGCCTCCGTGAGCGTGAACACACCGCGCGGCTTGGCGAAGCCGCTCGCGATCTTCGCCCGCAGGGGGTTGTCGCCGACGCCGATCGAGCACCACAGGTCCGTGGCCTCGAGGACGGCACGCTGGATGTCGTGCGCGGTCGCTTCCGGATCCTCGGTGTCGATCGCCATCGAGGCCTCGTCGAGGCTGACGGCTCGCACGACGGCAGGGAAGGTGCGGAGGGTGTCGATCACCTTCCGCGAGTAGGGGATGTACGCCAGCATGTCGACCGGGACGAACACCGCCTCGGGGCATCGGCGGTAGGCGCTCCGCAGGGCCATCCCGCTGCGGATCCCGAACGCACGCGCCTCGTACGAAGCGGTCGAGACGACGCCGCGCTGGGTCGGGTCGCCGCGACCTCCGACCACGACCGGCCTGCCCGCGAGCTCCGGGCGTCGGAGGACCTCGACGGCCGCGATGAACTCGTCGAGATCCACGTGCAGGATCCAGCGGGTCACGGGTCCAGCCTACGGCTAGCCTGAACGCGTGCCCTGGCAGCGATGGCTCTACGACCGCGCGTACCGGACCGGGAGGTCCCGGCACTGGGACACGGGGATCACGCCGCCCGAGGTGGTCGAGGAGATCGAGCGCGAGGGCGCCCCGGCGCCGGGCCGAGCGCTCGACCTCGGGTGCGGGACCGGGACGAACGCGCTCTTCCTGGCCGCGCACGGCTGGGAGGTGGTCGGTGTGGACTTCGCGGCTCAGGCGATCGAGGCCGCGAGGCGGAAGGCCGGCTCGACGGATCGCGTGACCTTCCTCCAGGGGGACGCCACACGCCTGTCGGAGCTCGGCGTCGAGGGCCCCTTCGAGCTGGTGCTGGACGTCGGCTGCTTCCACGGCATCTCGGCCGCCGGTCGTAGGCGGTACGCGATGCAGACGGCTCGTCTGACGCGCTCGGGCGCCCTCCTGATGATGTTCGGCTTCGGAGCGCGCTGGCGCCGGCTCCTCGGGGTGCCGGGGCTCTCCGCGGAAGGGCTGCGGCGCTGCTTCGGTCGCGACTTCGATCTCGAGCGGGTCCTGCCGGGCGACGAGCCCGCCGGGGCCGCCTGGTACTACCTGCGCCGACGCTGAGCCGCTCGTCCTGGCGCCACAGGGTCCCTCGGACCTTTGCGCGGCATCGCTCCCAGGGCACGTTCGCGCCGTCGGTGCCTGGGGCGAAGGAGGTAGGGGTCATGCCCAGGTTCTTGCGGTTGCTCGCGATGGTGTCCGTGCTGATCCTCCTCGGGGCGGCGTGCGCCGAGGAGGAGGGGGAAGGGGGTGCTGGCGGCGAGGCCGCGCCGTTCCCGTCGAGTCCACCGGCGGCGGAGGACGCCGGGCCGCTGCGCCTGCTGGAGTGGGCGGGATACGAGATCCCTGAGTTCCACCAGCCGTTCGCGGACGCCTACCCCGACGTCGAGCTCGAGTACCAGTTCGCCGACGCGGGTTCGAGCTTCTACCAGAAGGTGGCGACGGGCGGTGTGGAGGTCGACCTCGCTCACCCGTGCTCGAACTGGGTGACCACGTGGCACGACGCCGATCTGATCGCGCCGATCGACGTGTCTCGACTGGAGAACTGGGACTCGCTCGATCCGAACATGCGCGAGCTCGGGAAGATCGGAGACCAGTACTGGTTCATCCCGTGGGACTGGGGCTACGAGTCCCTCATCGTGAACACCGACATGGTGGCGGACCCCCCCACGAGCTGGGCGGACATGTGGGATCCGCAGTACGAGAACATGATCGCGATGGAGGACTTCTCCGAAGGGGCCGTCGCGATGACGGCGTGGGCCTTCGATCTGCCCTACCCGGACCTCACGGATGAGGACCTGGACTTCATCAAGGACAAGCTGATCGAGCTGAAGGAGAACATCAAGCTGTTCTGGGCCGGCTCCACGGACCTGGTTCAGGCGATGGTCAACGGCGACGTGGAGATCGGCTATGCGTGGAACGACCAGTACGCGAAGGTCGTGGACGGCGGCGTGAACGCCACCTACATCGATCCGGAGGAGGGGCGTGGGGGGTGGGTCTGCGGGTTCGTGATCCCCAAGGACACCCCGCACTACGACCTCGCGCTCGAGTACATCGACGCCGCGATCGCCCCGGAGTCGATGAAGAACGCGATCGACATGTACTTCCTCGGGGCCGCCAACACCGAGGCCGTTGCGCTGGCTGACCCTGCCACCGTGGAGGTCCTCGGGCTGAACGACACCGACGTCCAGGCTCGTACCAACTTCGCGGTGCCGCTCACCGCGGAACAGCGGGACAAGTTCAACCAGCTCTGGTCGGAGGTGCTGGCCGCGTAGCCGCGCGCCGGAGGGGCGAGGGAGGATGGCGCAAGCCACCCGGATCCCAGGGGGTCGGCGCTTCGGACTCATCCTGAGCGCGGCGCCGGCCCTCTGGCTCCTCATGTTCTTCGTGGTGCCGCTCGGCGTCCTGGTCGCGTGGTCGTTCCAGCCACCGGGGATCGTGTCGGGGCTCCGACGCGTGGTCACGCTCGAGAGCTACCGCATCACCTTGTCCGCCGAGTCCTACTGGCGCGTGCTCGCCCGCACGGGCTTCATCGCGTTCACGGTTGCGGCCGTGGCCGTGGTCCTCGCGTACCCGATCGCCTACACGCTGGCGTTCGCGGCCGAACGGCGGCGGAGCCTCGCCCTCACGCTGGCGCTGCTCCCGTTCCTGACGAGCTACCTGCTGCGCATCTACGCGTGGCGTCTCCTGCTCGGCGGCAAGGGGGTGTTCAACGCGGTGCTCCAGGCGCTCGGGATCACCGATGGCCCGATCGGGTTCTTCCTCTACAGCCGCACCGCGGTCGTGCTGGTGCTCATCTACGTGTGGGTCCCCTGGGCTGCGCTGCCGATCTTCCTGCGCCTGGATCAGATGGATCGGGCGCTGGTGGAGGCGGCAGGTGATCTCGGCGCGGGGCCGATCCGGGCGTTCCTGCGCGTCACGTTGCCGATGTCGCTGCCCGGGGTCTTCGCAGCGTTCTTCTTCGTGATGATCCCGACGCTCGGCGACTTCGCGACGGCGAGCGCCGTCGGCGGATCCGGCGGTCAGATGATCGGCAACATCATCCAGCAGTACCTGAACTCCCTCAGCTATCCCGCGGGCGCCGTGCTCTCGGTCCTGGTCCTGTTGACGGCACTCATCGCGATGGTGGCCGGAGCCAAGCTCGCGGGCATCCGGGATGTGGGGGATGTGCGTGTCTAGGCCTCGGCACGCCGGGCTGTGGGTCTACTTCTGGTGCTACATCGGGCTGCTGTACCTGCCGCTGATCGTGCTCGCGGCGTTCTCGTTCCACGACTCCGACGTCCTGGCGTTGCCCTGGCGAGGGTCCTCGCTGCGCTGGTACCGGGAGATGTTCCACGCGAGCGCGCTCCTTCGCTCGCTTCGGGTCAGCTTCGTCGTTGCCCTGCTCTCGTCGACGGTCGCGGTCGCGCTCGGTGCCGCGCTCGGGGTCGCGGTGACCAGGTTCCGCTTCCCCGGTCGGGGGGTGCTGACGGCGCTCGCACTCAGTCCGCTCGTCATCCCGTACCTGGGCCTTGCCGTCTCCCTGCTCATGACGTTCGTGGCTCTCGGGCTCCGTCCGTCGATCGGCACGGTGGTGATCGGGCACAGCGTCGTTGCCCTCCCGTTCGCGCTCCTGCTGGTGGCGACCCGGCTCCTCGGCGTCGATCCGGAGCTCGAGGAGGCCGCGCTCGATCTCGGCGCGAGCTGGCGCTCGATCCTGTTCCGCGTGTACGTGCCACTCATGGGCCCCGCGATCGGCACCGCGTTCGTGACGGCCTTCATCCTGTCGTTCGACGAGCTGTACCTGGCGTTCTTCTTGTCGGGATCTGACCAGACGCTCCCCGTGTACTTCTTCTCCGGACTTCGCCACCCGGAGTTCCTGCCACCGACGCTCGCGCTCACCACCCTCGTGACCGTGGTCGTGATCAGCCTCACGATCGCGACCCAGCTCGCGGGCCTGCATCGCCGCGAGCCCGTCGCCTGATGCGGAAGCTGTCCCCCTCCCGCCTCCAACGTCCCGGCATCCGGAGGGGTAGGCTCTGCATGCTCACACCCAGAGGGGGTCTCCGCATGAGGGTCACGGTTCGAACGGCCACGCGAGCGTCGATGGTGGCCGCGCTCGCGCTCCTGCTCACCGGCTGCCTCAAGCTCGACATGGACCTGAAGGTCCAGGAGGACGACACGGTCGACGGCTCGGTCGTGTTCGCCGTGAACAAGGACGTGCTCGAGCTGACCGGGGGGTCGATCGAGGACCTGACCGGTGGCGAGACCCCCTTCCCGAGCGACGTCGAGGGCGTCACGACGGAGGAGTACGACGACGGCGAGTTCGCCGGGCAGGAGTTCAGCTTCGACGGCGTTCCGATCAGCGTGTTCGCATCCGACGCGGACGATCCCGAGTCCCTCTCGATCACCCGTGAGGGCGACACCTTCGTGGTCGCCGGGGTCCTGGACCTCTCCCAGGGCGCGACCGGCGCCACGGGGTTCGGCGGCGCCGAGCAGTTCTTCGAGTCCGCGGAGATCCGGATCGCCATCACGTTCCCCGGCGAGGTCATCGAGTCCAACGGATCCGTGGACGGGAACACCGTCACCTGGGAGCCGGCGTTCGGCGAGCGGCTGGAGATCCAGGCGACCGGGTCCGCGGTCGAGGGGGCGTCGAGCTCGAACACCATCCTCTGGATCGTGATCGGACTGGCCGTCGTCGCGCTGGTGGTGATCGTCGTGGTCGTGGTGATGATGAACCGACGGAAGGCTGCCGAGGCCGCGGCGCCCGAGGCAGCCGGGGCGGCGGCCCCGACGGCCGAGGCCGTGGCTGCCGCGCCCGCCGCGCCCGCCGCCGAGGTGACTCCGGCGGCACCACCGGTGAGCCCCGCCCAGGAGCCGCCTGCCGCCCCGGAGCCGCCCGCGGCGCCGACGCCCGCCGCCCCGGAGCCACCCGCGACGCCGACGCCTGCCGCCCCGGAGCCCCCTGCCGCCCCAGAAACGCCCGCCGCGCCGGAGACGCCCGCGGCGCCGACGGCTGCCGAGCCTCAGGGCGCGAGCGAGGAGGAGGTGCCTCCGCCGCCCCCGCCATCGGGTCAGGCGTAAGGCGATCTCAGCTGGGGACGCGCCCGCACGGGGTCGGCGCCGCCCCCTACGCGGCGGCGCGGCCCGATCGGGAGAGCAGCCTGGGCAGCCCGGAGTCGCGGGCGCCGTCGAGGTGAAGCGAGGCCCGGTCTCGGCGGCCCTCCGTGGCTCGCCGGCTCCGTTCGGCCGCCCGGGCGGCGCCTCAACGCGCTCCTTCGCCGGCTGGTGCTGGCCTTCGAGCGGGACGCTTGAGGGCGGGCCCGGGGCGCCTCAGGGAGCGAGACCGAAGGCGGCCCGGAGCACGAGCTGATCGAAGGACGGACACCACTCGGTGGCCGAGGGCCCGGGGAGCTGACCGCAGAACGGGCACCGGCGGGCGCGCTCGGCGGGCGTCGGTTCGCGCACGTCGGGGTGCCGTTCACCTCTCCACCCACTGAGGGGGACACGGCACGTGCCCCTCGCGCGAGCCGGCGCGCGTGGGCCCGTCACCGACGAGCGAGTCCCGATACCCATGGTTCTGCTTCGGTCGATCCGCGGCGGAGGTTGATCCCCACCACGGCCGCCCTCGTGGGCCGCGTTATACCCGACGATGGAGCCGGACTCACGTATGTGAGGCCAACTTCCCGTCCGATGCGTTCGCCCCCCCCGCAGCGGGACCTTCGACGCTCAGTGCCCGCCGCCCGATACGCGAGCATCGTTGGCGCGGGGCGTACGGTCCCGCAGCCTCGATGAGGGAGGGTTGGTCGTGGAAGAGACACCGCAGCGCCGCATCGAGCTCCCGTTGGCCGCGGACCCGGCGCCGCTCGGCCTGGCCGCCTTCGCGCTGACCACGTTCCTGCTGTCGGCGAAGAACGCGGGCTGGACCGACGGCGGGAACGCCTGGCTGGGGTTCGCGTTCGCGTACGGCGGGCTGGCCCAGCTGCTCGCTGGCATGTGGGAGTTCCGCAACCGGAACGTGTTCGGAGCGACCGCCTTCTCCACCTACGGTTCGTTCTGGATCGGCCTGGGGCTGTACGTGCTCCTGGTCGAGGAGGGCAGCCCGAACGCCCTGAACGACCTCGGGTTCATCCTGCTCGCGTTCGCGATCTTCAACACCTACATGCTGCTGTGGAGCACTCGGATCACGACGGCCGTCTTCCTCGTGTTCCTCACGCTCGAGATCACGGAGATCGTGCTGTTCCTCGGGTTCTTCTCGGACTCCGAGAGCATCATCAAGGCCGGCGGCGTCATCGGCGTCATCACGGCGCTCGTCGCGTGGTACACGTCGGCGGCCGGCGTGGTGAACGGGATGGCCGGGCGGCAGGTGCTCAAGGTGGGTGGCCCGCTCTGGAAGGAGCGGCCGGTCCCCACGATCGGGCCCGAGATGAAGGTACCCGGCTCCCGCGAGCGGGTCTCCTGAGCTCAGGCCGACACGACCACGTTCAGCGTGAACGGCTCGCCGGCGGTCTCGCCGGACGGTCGCTCGTAGCTCAGCTCGAGGTCTGTCGAGCCCGTCCCGGCGGCGCGGAACGTCCAGACCTCCTGGCCACCGACCCCGGCGGGGCTCCACGGGGCAAGATGTCCGTGTGAGCACGGCCGAGGCCACGTCGGCGTGAAGGACGCTCCCAGGCTGCGGGGGAGCCTCGGCGTCCGCATCGCATGCCTGTTCGGCGGGCTCGTCGTGATGGCGGTGGCGATCGTGGCCCTGCTCCAGTCCGGGCTCGGCCTCGCGCCGTGGGACGTGTTCCACCTCGGCCTCGCGGCTCACTCGCCGCTCGAGATCGGAACCGCCAGCATCGTGGTGGGCCTCGCCGTGCTCTTCGTCGCCTGGGTCCTCGGCCAGCCCCCCGGGTTCGGGACGGTGGCGAACGCCGTCGTGATCGGAGCGGTCGTGGACCTGCTCCTGCTCTCCGGGTGGGTGCAGGGCTTGGGCGCCGCGGAGCTCGCTCCCAGGTTCGGCCTCCTGGTCGTAGGGGTCGCGCTGTTCGGGCTCGGCTCGGCCATGTACATCAGCGCCGGGCTCGGCGCCGGTCCGCGGGACTCCCTCATGCTGGTCCTGTCTCGGCGCACGGGCGTGCGGATCGCGGTGGTGCGCTCGTCGCTCGAGCTCGTGGCGATCGCCGCGGGTTGGATGCTCGGCGGAACGGTGGGCCTCGGGACGCTCGCCGTCGCAGTGATGCTCGGGCCGACGGTCGAGGGGTCCTTCTGGGTGTTCATCAGGCTGGGGCTGGCCGAGCCGCAGCCGGCCTCCGTGCCGGACGTCGAGGTCTAGCCGGGCGCCGGCTCGATGTCGTCGGTGACCCGTGGCTCCGACGCGAACCCCACCGCAACGTGCGACTCGTCGCAGAAGGGCATGGTCGCCGAGCGGCCGCACCGGCACAGCTTGATGCGTTCGCCCTGCTTGTCCCGCTTGGTCCACGGCCCCAGCTCGTACGGCCTCCCGTCGACGTCGAGCACGCGGACCGGACCGTAGACCTTCAGCGACCCGTTGGGCCGCACGCGGATCTCCACCCTCGTCTCGTCCTCCACGCGGCACACCTCCCTCGGCTCGCGCCCTCAGACCTCGAAGGTCATCCCCTCGGCAGCCAGGGTGCAGCGCTCCTCGTCCATGCCCGTCCGCCGGAGCACGTCGTCGCGCATCGCCTCGAGCTGAGCGTCCGGATGCATCGGGTCGTGGTGGAAGAGCACCAGCGACCTCGCCTCGGTGCGCCGGGCCATGATCGCCACGTGCTCCGTGGTCGAGTGCCCGAACCCGAGCCGCTCCTCGTACTCCTCCGGGGTGTACTGGCAGTCGTGGATCAGGACGTCCGCCCGGTACGCGAGCGCGAACCCGCTGATCCACTCCGTCGCCTCGTCCTCCAGGGTCGTCCCGAGCGCCGGTTCGTGGTCCGTGAGGTACGTGAGCGCACGTCCGTCCTCCTCGATCCGGTAGCCGACCGTCGGGCCCGGGTGGATGATCGCGTGGGAGAGGACGCTGGCGCCGCCGAGCCGCCACTCGTTCTCCGACGCGTCGTGGAACTCGATCCGTGCGGGCGCCTCGGCGAGGTGCACCGGGAACAGGGGTGGGGAGAAGTAGGTCGCGACCCGCTCGGCGAGCGATGCGATCGGCGACGAGGGGCCCCAGATGTGGATCTCGGTACCGGGTCGGTAGATCGGCGCGAACATGCCGAGCCCCTCGATGTGGTCCACGTGGAGGTGGGTGAGCAGGACGTTGATCCGGGCGACCCCCTCCTCGGCGAGCTCGGCACCGAGCTGACGCATCCCCGTCCCCGCGTCCAACACGACGACCTCGCCGTCGTCGAGGCGGACCTCGACGCACGACGTGTTGCCCCCGTACCTGATGGTGTCGGGGCCGGGGGAGGCGATCGACCCGCGGCACCCGCGGATCCGTACGCGCACCTAGCCGTCCTCCCCCAGCTCCCAGAAGATCGCGATCGCGCCCACGAAGTCGTCGCTGTGGGCGAAGAGCGGGAACGCGGCGACCTCGATCCTCCGATCCTCGCCGTCCGCACCGCGGATCTGGACGACGCCATGGGCGGGCTGCCGACGGGTGATCGCCACGCCGAGGGGGATCCGTTCGAGCGGCATCGGCTCGCCGTGGGCGTCGCGCGGCGCGAACACCGTGGACCACTCGGCGGCGGACATGCCGTGACCTTCGATGAACCGGCGCCCGAGGGCGGCCCCGGCGGCCTCGTTGTAGTAGATCACCGTCCCCTCGGCGTCCACGAGGAAGACGGCCGTCGCGAGCTGCGCGGCGAAGTTGCGGGCGAGGATCAGCACGAGGTTCCGCTGCGCCGGCCGCTCGCCCATACCGCGGGAGCCTAGTACGAGCCGCGGCGCGCCGCGCGGGTCTCGCTCGGAGCCTCCGCTCCCGCCGCCGCCAGGAGGCGCTCCGCCGTGCGCCGCCACGACCACTCCGCCACGACGCGCTCTCGGACCGCCTCGCGCATCGCCGCTCGCTCCGGAGCCGGCAGGGAGAGCAGTCGATCGAGCCCCGAGGCGATCTCCCGGACGGCGTCGACGCCCGGCTCGAACGAGAACACCCCGGGCCGGCCGACGGCGTCCTCGAGGGCGGCCGCGACCTCGGCGAGCCCGGAGTGGCGCGCGACGAGCGGCAGCGCGCCGGCCGCCGCCCCCTCGATCGCCACCATCCCGAACGCCTCGTCGAGGAGGGAGGGAACGACCAGGACATCCATCGCCGCGAGCGCCCCGGGCGCGTACCGGTGGTCGAGCCGCCCGGTGAAGACGATCTGCGCGTCGTGCACGCGCACCCCTCCGACCCGGCATGTCAGGTCGCCTTCCCCGGTCAGCCAGCGGAGCGCCTCGGCGTCGCCCTCGCGCAGCGCGAGCTCGAACGCGGTCAGCCACTCGCGGTGGCGACCGAAGCCCACGATGAGGACGGCGGGCCGCCGCTCCGAGCGCGCCGCGCCTGCGAGCAGCAGGTCCACGCCCTTCTGCGGGATCAGCTTCCCGAAGTAGCCCACCAGGTCGCGGCGGGTGTCGGCGAGCGAGCGGAGGCGGATCGCAGCGTCGGGGTCGGGCGCCGTCTGGTCGTAGGCTTCCGCGAGCGCGTCCAGCGCCTCGGCGTCCCGCCGCGCCAGGGCGCCGGCCACGTCCAGATCCAGGCTGGAGGGGCGACCCCGTGCCGCGTCCGGGTCGCGGTCCAGTCGCTCGGCGGTCTCGAGCAGGGCATCGCGTCTGGGGGCGGGCCGGAAGGCGTCCGTGTCCACCCCCGGGGGCACCACGTGGAGCCGATCCTCGATGCCGGGCACGAGCTCGGCGCACCGCGCGAGCACGTCCGAGGACGATCCGGTCACGGCTCGGGCGGCCGTGAGGCCGTCGAGGGCCAGGCGTCGGTAGCGCGCCTGGGGTCGGATCGCGTACTCGAGGTCGCTGCCGTGGATCTTGGTGACGTAGCGTCCCGACCCGAGGGCGCGCCGCCCGATCTCGCCCCCGGGGACGGCGTGGCCGGTGACGACGAGCTGGCTGTCGTGCCACTTCGCCGCCGCCGCGAGCAGCTCCGCGTTGCGAGCCAGGTAGCGCTCGAGCTCGTCGTCGGTGAGGTCGACGAACCGCTTGACCCGGAAGCCCTCGTACTCGTCGAGCACGAACACGGGCAGGAGCGATCCGATGTCCGGCCGGAGGAGGGTGCATCGGCCCGGTCCGGACGGCGTGCCGCTCGCCGTCAGCGCGGGCGGCGTCGACCCGTCGATCGTGCCCCAGGCGTCGATCCACGGGTACCGCTCGGGGTGCCGCTCCTGGCAGACGAGGAGGACGTCGTGCCCCGCGGCGGCGAGCTCCTGGGCCACCCGAGCCGTGTAGATGTTGGAGCCCGCGCCCTCGAGCAGCCATCCGTGCCACAGCAGGATCCGCATCCGTCCTCCGTCGTGTTGGGGCCGGCAGACCCCATCGTCCCACGCGCCGATCGGCGCCGGTCCTCAGGGCAGGACGACGAAGCGATCCACGGCGATCAAGGCGCCGGCGGCCTTGGGCCGACCCTCACCCAGGGCCACGATGCGCAGGGTGTGGACGCCGGGGGCGAGGCCGGTGACGGAGCGCACGACGTCGAAGATGGGGTCCTTCGCGTAGTTGTCGACCGTTCGGAGCAGCGTCCCGTCGACGAAGATCGACGCGCGGCCGTGCTTGGGCCCCTTGACCGTGTACCACTCGACCCCCGTGCCGCGGAAGGTGAGCTCGGCGCTGGAACGGCCGAGCTGGCTCAGGGCCACGCTGCCGCCCGAGGCTCGGGGCGCCCGGGAGGTGCTCCAGGCGGTCCTCAACCGAGGCTCTCTGATCAGATCGTTGCCGACACCGAACGCATCGATCGGGACCAGGGTCCCGCTCGAGCGCGGGTCTGCCTGGCCGAGGACCCGCACCGTGAGGGTGTGGGTCCCGCGGGGGAGGTCCTTGAACGTCCGTGCGACGCGGAAGGCGGGTCGCGACGAGTACTGGTCGAACGTCCCCACCCGGCGTCCGTCGATCGACACCACGGCACGGCCGTGCGCCCTGCCGGTCGCGGTGAACCAGGTGACCGCGCGACCCGTGAAGGTGAACGTCGCGGAGGACCCCTCCAGGTCGCTCACCACGTAGGAGCCGCCGTAGGCCTGCGCGGCCGAGACCGGTCGCCATCCGTACGTGATCGCCGGACTGCCCTGCTCGAACGCGAGCGGCGTCGTGAAGCTGAGCTCGACCATGGGCGCCGGGTTCCCGCTTCGGTCCACCACCACCGGGAGGGCGCTCGGCGGGTTCAGGACGGCTCGGTACGTCTGGCCCGGCACGAGCGGCGCGCTCGGTTGGGCCAGGGCCGTCCGGACGTTCCCGGTCCGGCAGTCGACGACGACCCCCTTGCCCGACCGGCAGGTGAAGGTGAGCGATTCGTACGCGCTCGACTCGGGGGTCCACATCAGGACGTTGTCGGCGGTGACCTGCCGGACGACCTCGCTGAACGAGATCGACAGCGCTCCGGCGACGCCCGTGGGCGCGGTCAGGGTGGCCGTCGGGGGGGTCAGGTCCGGGCTCGGGATCGTCACGGGTCCGAGGTCGGAGCTCTCGTACCAGTCCAGGTCGACGCACCCCTGGATGCCCGGCACCGAGCCGCAGTCCGTGTACTGCCAGAAGGTCCAGCCGTTGCCGTTCCAGTCGTTCGCCGGCAGCCTGGGCTCGGACACGCCCCAGTGGGCGACCCACAGGACCGTGTAGCCGGCCTCGGCGACCGCGGTCGTGTCGCCGGTCCGCTCGGCCCATCCGTTGGGGCTCGTGTAGACCATCGGCCGGACGCCCAGGCGTTCGGTGACCCGTCCGAGCCAGGTGAGGATCCACTGCGTGAGCTCGGTCTGGTCGAGCCCACCGGTCCGCTCGAGGTCCAGCACCGGGAGCAGGTTGCCCGGACCGAGCTGCGCCACGTCGACGAAGTGGTCGGCCTCGATGACCGCGTCGTTCGGCTCGGCGTCGGGCCGTGCGAAGTGGTAGGCCGTGAACCTGAGGCCCGAGGCCATCGCGCCGGCCTTGTTCGTCGCGTACATCGGGTCGACGTAGGTCCGGCCCTCGGTGGCCTTGGCGATCGCGAACGTGTAGCCGGCGCCGGCCACCTGTGGCCAGTCGATCGTCTCCTGCCAGTGCGAGACGTCGATGCCCGGGAGGGCGCCGAGCGGCTGCTGGGCCACGACGGGCGCCCGGGGGACGCCGGCGGTGCCAGAGGAGCCCGCCGCTCCGGGACCGTCCTGCGCTCCTGCGGGGATCTGCGCGAGGAGCGTGATGGCCAGAGCGAGGCCGGCGAGCAGCGGGGGGGCGGCTCGGCGGGCTCGTGCGGTGCTCACGCTCGCGCGACGTCCTGCATCGTGAGCCCGTCAGCATAGAGGAGGCATCGAACGCGCTGGTGGAGGCTGGGGCATACTGCGTCCGTGCGCGCGGCGGTCCAGTACGGGTACGGGTCACCCCTCGTCGTCGAGGAGCTCGAGGTCGACCCGCCGCGCGCCGGCGAGGTGCTCGTGCGCATGGCCGCGAGCGGCGTGTGCCGCTCGGACTGGCACGAGGTGCGAGGGATCCACCGCCACCCGGTGCCCGGCGTGCTCGGGCACGAAGGATCCGGCGTGATCGAGGAGGTCGGGCCCGGGGTCGAGGGCCTCGCGCCCGGCGATCACGTGGTCCTCTCGTGGCTGCCGTACTGCGGAACGTGCCGGCGCTGCGCGAGCGGTCGCCCGAACCTGTGCGAGAGCCTCGGGGCGTTCGACGCCGGCTACCTCGCCGACGGGACCGTGCGGTTCCACAAGGGTGACCTGCCGATCCACACCAACGTACCGTCGTCGTTCGCGGAGCGCACCGTGGTCCCGGCGAACACCGCGATCCGCGTCGATCCCTCGCTCCCGCTCGAGCAGGTGGCGCTGCTCGGGTGCGCCGTCATGACCGGCGTCGGCGCGGTGCTCAATACCGCCGGCGTCCGACCCGGCGAGTCGGTCGTGGTGATCGGCGCCGGCGGCGTCGGCCTCTCGGTGATCCAGGGGGCGCGGATCGCCGGCGCGTCGCCGATCGTCGCGGTGGACGTGGTGCCGTCCAAGCTGGACCTGGCGCGGGAGCTCGGAGCGACCGAGATGGTGCTCGGCGGGGACGACCCTGAGGCGTCGGTCCGAGAGGTCCTGCCCGCCGGTGCGGACTTCGCGTTCGAGGCGCTGGGCCGCGCCGAGACGATCGAGCTCGCGACGCGCGTCACGGGGCCCGGTGGGACCGCGGTCCTCGTCGGCATGGCGCCGCCGGATGCCCGGCCGACGATCGACGCCCTCACCATCACGCTGGAGGAACGCCGGGTCGTCGGGTGCTGGTACGGCTCGTGTGTCCCGCCCCGCGACTTCCCGCGACTGGTGGATCTCGTCCTCTCGGGCGCGCTCCGGCTCGATGTGATGATCGGGCGCACGTTCGGGCTCGACGACATCAACGACGCGCTCGCGTTGTTCGAGCATGGACCCGAGGCCCGGTCGGTCATCGTGTACGCGGGGTGATCTCTCAGCACCCGGGGGTCACCAGAGGGGGTATCGTCACCGAGATGTCGGAGGGGCGCTCGTTCGTCGAGGAGAACACGCGAGAGCGTGAGCGCCTTCGGGCTCTGGTCGAGCGCCTGAACGAGGACGAGCTCCTCGTCCCCGTGAACGAGTACTGGACGGTCGCCGGCGTGCTGGGCCACATCGCGTTCTGGGACGCGAGGATCCTCGCGCTCGCCGACAAGCTGGAACGCGGCGTCCCGTTCTCGCCCACGGACACCGAACCGGAGGACGTGGACTGGATCAACGACGCCACGCGCCCGCTGATCCACGCGATCCCCCCGCTCGAGCTCGCCCGGCTGGCGCTGAGCATCGCCGAGGAGACCGACGCCCGCGTCGCCGTCCTGCCGCCGGACCGTCTGTGGCCGCGCGATCCGGAGAGTCCGCTGTACGCGGTGCGCGCGTTGCACCGCGGCGAGCACCTCGACGAAGGTCGAGGAGGCGCTCCGAGCCCACCCCTGAACCGACGAGCGACGGTGCCGTAGCGCGGACCTCCAACGAGGGGCTTCCGACCTGGTTGGCGCGCTCCCGAGCGGGCTCAGGGGTTGGACAGGGAAGCTCGGCGCTCGGCCTCGTCCTTCAGGGACGCCAGGATGCCATCGATGCTTCGCTGGATGACGTTGCGGCTGTACTTCCTGAGGACGCTCGGGATGAGGCCCCGGAAGGATTCGGCAGAGCGTGCCCGCGTGCCGCCTTGCGTCGGCTCGAAGCGGAACGTGTGGATGGCGTGGATGCCCATCGTCTTGCCCGTCCAGCCGATCTCGCGGGGTGGATCGACGACCTGGAGGGTCGAGACCAACGATGCCGAGCCCGCCTTCCACCGGAAGGTGGAACCGGGCTCCAGTCGGCCGTCGAAGGCCATCGACGTCACGTCGGCGTTCCACGTCGGCCAGTCGGACAGGTCGGCCATCACGGCCCACACGGTCTCAGGTGGCGCCGCGATCTGGATCTCGCCCTCCGCCCAGGCGGGCGCGTCGTGATCGATGTCCATGTGGGGACGCTACCGTGACGCGCCGTCCGCTGCGACCCGACCGAGGGCTCTCGGGCGAGGTCTGTTACGGTGACCGCCATGTCCGGATCCGTGCTCGAGGACGCGTTCGGTCATCACGTGTGGGCGACGCTCCGCGTGATCGACGCCTGTCTCGCGCTGAGCCCGGAGCAGCTGGAGACGGCCGTGCCGGGGACCTACGGCTCGATCCTCGACACCGTGCGTCACCTCGTCGGGGCGGACTCCTCGTACCTGTCCGTCATCGGTGCCGGGCGGACATCCCGGATCGACGAGGATCACATGGATCTCCATGAGCTCAGGGCCACGATGGAGGGACACCGCGAGGCGTGGGTGCGGGTCGTGGCCCAGGACCTCGACCCGGACGCCGTCCTGGTGAGGCGCCGAGACGATGGGTCCGAGACCCACGCACCGCTCGGCATCCGACTCGCACAGGTGCTCCACCACGGGACCGACCACCGGAGCCAGATCTGCACCGCGCTCACGACGCTCGGCATCGAGCCGCCGGCCATCGACGTCTGGGACTTCGGACACCTGGACGATCGCGTCGTCGAGTTCCCGCCGTCGTCCTGATCGGTACGGGGCCGGCGGTGCCCTCGGCGGGCGCGGCGACAGTACGATGAGCCCGCCATGACGCCACCCACCGGATCCGGGGACCGTTCCCCGGTCGGGCCGCTCGATCCGCTCGAGGTGCCGAGGTTCGCCGGGCCCTCCACGTTCGCGCGCCTGCCGCGACGGGACGAGGTCGAGCGGTGCGACGTGGCGGTGGTGGGGATCCCCTTCGACAGCGGGACGACCTTCCGGCCGGGGGCGCGGTTCGGGCCGATCGCGGTCCGGCAGGCCACGCGGCTGCTCCGCTCGTACCACCCCGGGCTCGACGTTGAGCCGTTCGCCGACCAGCAGGTCGCGGACGCCGGCGACATCGCGTGCAACCCGTTCGACATCATGGAGGCGATCGGACAGATCGAGGCGGGCGCCGAGGAGATCCTCGCCGGCGCCGAGCACCTCCTGTCGATCGGCGGCGACCACACGATCGCGCTGCCGCTCCTGCGCGTCATGGCGCGCAGGCACGGGCCGGTCGCGCTCCTGCACTTCGACGCGCACCTGGACACGTGGGACACGTACTTCGGCGCACCGTACACGCACGGCACGCCGTTCCGCCGCGCGTGGGAGGAGGGCCTGCTGCTCGAGGACCACGCCGCCCACGTCGGGATCCGCGGTCCGCTGTTCTCGCGGAGCGACCTGGTGGACGACGAGCGGTTCGGGTTCGCGATCGTGACGGCGATGGACCTTCAGACCGGCACCGTGGCCGACGCGGTGGAGAAGCTCCGAGCCCGTCTGGGCGACGCGCCCGTCTACGTCTCGGTCGACATCGACGTGCTCGACCCTGCCCACGCGCCGGGCACCGGCACCCCCGAGGCCGGCGGCCTGACGAGCCGCGAGCTCCTGGCGATCCTCCGCGGGCTCGCCGGGCTGAACGTCGTGTCCGCGGACATCGTCGAGGTCGCTCCCGCGTACGACCATGCCGAGATGACGTCGATGGCCGCCTCGCACGTGGCCTACGAGCTGCTCGGGCTGTTCGCGGCCCGTACCGAGGCCGCGAGGAACCGCTAGGGCCAGAAGGGCTCGTGGCCGGGCGCCGAGGTCGGCCACGGGCGGGCGCGCTCCCAGGCCTCGGCCAGGTCCAAGAGCATCCCGTCCCGGAACCGCGGGCCGGTGAGCTGGAGCCCGAACGGCAGCCCGTTCGGGAGCACCCCCGCCGGCACCGAGATGGCCGGGTGACCGGTCACGTTCTGGACGGCGGTGTTGTAGACCTCGGCGGGCAGTCCGGGCTCCGAGGCTCCAGCCATCACCCCCTCGGCCGACCAGCCCTCGACGGCCAGGGTCGGCGTCGCGATCACCGTGTCGCGTCCGAGCAGCTCGTCGAGCTCGCGGACGTACTCGAACCGACGGCGCCGAGCCGCCAGGTACTCGTCGATCGTGACCCGCATCCCCTCCTGCATGAACCCGCGGGTCGTCGGATGCAGCCGGTGGAGGTTGGCCTCGATGAACGCCCGGCCGAGCTGGCTCACGTGCTCAGGTCCGGCGAGCACGAACCAATCGAGGTCGGGGTTCCCGGCTCGGAACAGCGACTCCGGCTCGACCCGCTCGACCGGCAGCCCGAGGTCGCCTTCGAGCCCGGCGAGGGCCTGATCGAACGCGGTAGCGACGGCCGAAGGCAGCGGTCCCCATGGGACGAACCGCGGCGCCGCCAGCACCCGCCGCGGGAGCCCGCCCTCGTCGGGGAGGCGGTGGGGGAGGGCTGTGGGATCGCCGGGCTCGGGACCGCCCTCGACCTCGAGCAGGGTCCGAAGGTCCTCGACGGACGTGGCGAACGGGCCGTCGGTGCTCATGTCGATCCACGACGGGATCGGCCGACGGGCGATCACGCCGTTCGTGGGCTTGATGCCGGCGAGCCCGCAGAAGGCGGCCGGGATCCGGATCGAGCCACCGCCGTCGGTCGCGGTCGCGACCGGGACCATGCCCGAGGCGATCGCCGCGCCCGAGCCCCCGCTCGAGCCGCCGGGCGACAGGTCCCGGTTCCAGGGGTTGCGCGTGACGCCGAACAGGGGGTTGGCCGTGAAGCCCTCGGTGGCGAACTCCGGCGTGTTGGACTTGCCGACCGGGATCGCACCGGCCGCGCGGAGCCGCCCCGGGACGAGCCCGTCGCGCTCGGCGGGTGGCGCATCGGCGAACAGGAGCGAGCCGTGCGTGGTCGGCAGGCCCGCGAGGTCCTCGATGTCCTTCACGAGGAACGGGATGCCCGCGAGCGGTCCGACCTCCTCCCCGGCCGCGACACGGGCGTCGAGCGCGTCGGCCTCGGCGAGCGCGGCCTCGGCCCGGAGCGCGACCACGGCGTTCAGGGCGGGGTTCGCTCGATCGATCCGCTCGAGCGCGCGCTCGACCAGCTCGCGGGCCGAGACCTCGCGGGCGCGCACGGCGCGGACGATCGAGCCGAGCATCGAGCGATGTCTACCGCGTCCGGCGCTCGGCCGCCACCTGGGGGATAGGATGCGGCGCATGTCCGAGGCGGCTCGGCCTTCCCATCGTTCGACCTCGTTCACCGAGTCGGTGATCCGCGAGATGACCCGTCTCGCGATGGTGCACGACGCGATCAACCTCGCGCAGGGGTTCCCCGACTTCCCCGCGCCCGAGGAGGTCAAGCGCGCGGCGCAGGAGGCGGTCGCGGCCGACCTGAACCAGTACCCGATCACGTGGGGCGAGCAGGAGCTGCGCGAGGCGATCGGCGCGAAGTACGCGCGGACCTACGGGATGGCCGTCGACCCCGATCGCAACGTGTGCGTCACGTGCGGCTCGACCGAGGCGATGATCGCCTCGATCCTGGGGATCCTCGACCCCGGCGACGAGGTCGTGATCTTCGAGCCGTACTACGAGAACTACGGGCCCGACACCATCCTCGCGAACGCGGTGCCCCGGTACGTTCCCCTCCGTGAGCCGGACTGGACCTTCGACGAAGCCGACCTCGCGGCCGCGTTCAGCGACCGGACGCGTGGCATCGTGATCAACACGCCGAACAACCCGACGGGCAAGGTGTTCGCGCGCGAGGAGCTCGAGGCGATCGCCCGACTGTGCGATCGGTGGGGCGTGATCGCGTTCACCGACGAGATCTACGAGCACATCACGTACGACGGCGCCGAGCACGTCCCGATGGCGACGATCCCGGGGATGGAGGATCGGACCGTGACGATCAGCGCGCTGTCGAAGACCTACGCGGTCACCGGCTGGCGCGTGGGCTGGGCGATCGCGCCCGAGCCGCTGGCGAACGGGATCCGGACGGTGCACGACTTCCTCACCGTCGGAGCGCCGACGCCGCTGCAGCACGCCGGGGTGGTCGCCCTGTCCCTGCCCGACGCGTACTACGAGCGGATCGCGCTCGAGTACGCCGAGCGCCGGGAGCTGATGCTCGGCATCCTGGCCGAGGCGGGGTTCGAGACATCGGTCCCGAGGGGCGCCTACTACGTGATGGCCGACGTGTCGCACCTCGGCCTGGGCGATGACGTCCGGGCGGCGCAGCACCTGGTGGAGCGGGTCGGCGTGGCGGCCGTCCCCGGGTCCTCGTTCTACTCGGAGCCCGAGCTCGGGCACGAGCGGGTGCGGTTCGCGTTCTGCAAGCGGCTCGAGACGCTGGAGGAGGCCGGCCGACGCCTCCAGCGGCTCAGGTGAACCCCGGGGCACCGTCCACCTGCGTACGGATCGAAGGCCTGATCGCTCGAGCCATCGGGCCGGGAGAAGGCGTGGACGGGTGCGAAGATGACGCACATGGACCTCCCGGTGATGCCGCCCGTTGCCCCGATGCTGGCGAGGTCGGTCCCTGAGATCCCGAGCGGCGACCTCCTGTACGAGCCCAAGTGGGACGGGTTCCGCTCCATCGTCTGCCGCGATGGGGACGAGGTCGAGATCGGCAGCCGCAACGAGCGGCCGATGACCCGCTACTTCCCCGAGGTCGTCGAGGCGATCCGCGCCAACCTGCCCGAGCGCTGCGTCGTCGACGGCGAGATCGTGGTCCCAGACCCCACCGGCACGCGGCTCGACTTCGAGACGCTCCAGATGCGGATCCACCCGGCCGAGAGCCGCGTGCGGTTGCTCGCCCAGCAGACACCGGCTCACTTCATCGCGTTCGACCTGCTCGCGCTCGACGATCGCGATCTGATGGGCGAGCCCTTCGCGGAGCGCCGTCGGGCGCTCGAGGAGGCGCTCGCGAGCGCCCAGCCGCCGATCCACGTGACCCCCGCCACGACCGATCGCGCCGTGGCCGAGCGCTGGTTCGACGAGTTCGAGGGCGCGGGGCTCGACGGCGTCGTCGCGAAGCCGCTCGACGTGGCGTACCAGCCGGACAAGCGCGTGATGTTCAAGATCAAGCACGTCCGCACCGCCGAGTGCGTGGTCGGCGGCTACCGCGTCCACAAGAGCGAGCGGGACGCGATCGGCTCGCTCCTGCTCGGCCTGTACGACGCGAACGGCGACCTGCAGAACGTCGGCGTGGTCGGCGCGTTCCCGATGGCGCAGCGCCGCAAGCTGTTCGAGGAGCTCCAGCCGCTCGTTACCTCGTTCGAGGGCCACCCCTGGGACTGGTCGCGGTTCGAGGCCGAGCTGCGCACGCCCCGCAGCTCCGGGTTCAGCCGGTGGAGCCACGGCAAGGACCTGTCGTTCAGGCCGCTGCGACCCGAGCGCGTGATCGAGGTCCGCTACGACCACATGGAGGGCGACCGGTTCCGCCACACCGCGCAGTTCGTCCGCTGGCGGCCGGACCGCGATCCGCGCTCGTGCACGTTCGACCAGCTCCAGGAGCCGGTCCGGTACGACCTCGCCGAGATCCTCGGCGCATGATCACGAGCGCGGTGCACCACGTCCGCCGGTGCGGTCAGACCGTGACGACCACCTTGCCGGCGGCGTGCCCCTGCTCGAGGTAGCGGATCGCGTCGGACGCCTCGACCAACGGGAACGTTCGCCCGACCACCGGCGTGACCTCGCCGCGCTCGATCAGCTCGACGAGCGCGCGGAGGTCCTCAGGGCTCTCGGCCCCGATCACCGGGCGCAGCCGCTGCTCGGTGACGAGCGAGAGCAGCGGCGCTCGCAGGATCTGTCGGAAGAAGCCGCCGGTCCACCTCCCGCCTCCCTCGCCGCCGACGATCGCGAGCGTGCCGGTCGGCGTGAGGAGCTTCCGGAGCACGCGGAGCGGCCGTCGGCCGGCCGTGTCGACGATCGCGTCCCACCGGCCGGTGAGCTCCTCCCGCGTGTGGTCGATCACCCCGTCGGCGCCGAGCGAGCGCACGAGGTCGAGCTTCGATGTGCTCGTCACCCCGGTGACGTGCGCGCCGAACGCCTTCGCCACCTGGACGGTCAGCGTGCCGACGCCGCCGCCCGCGCCGATCACGAGCACGCGCTGCCCGGGCTCGACCTCGGCGACGTCGCGGATCGCCTGGAGCGCCGTGAGGCCCGAGATCGGTGCCGCGGCGGCCTCCTCGAACGAGAGCCTCGCCGGTTTCGGCACCACGAGGTCGGTCTTGCCCACCGCGAGCTCGGCGAACGAACCCTCGGCGATGCCCATCACCTCGTCACCCGGCGCGACGCTGGTGACCTTCGCACCGACGGTGTCCACGATGCCGGCGACGTCCCGACCGCGGGGATGAGCCCAGATCCTCCGGAACCCGGGCATGAGCCGCGCGAAGTACGGCACCCCCGTCATCAGGTGCCACACGTCCGGCCCCGCGCCTGCGGCACGTACCCGGATCCGGACCTCGTCTTCCCCCACGGCCGGCTCCGGCACGTCCCTGAACTCGAGCACGTCCGCCGTCCCGAACCGATCCTGCACGATCGCCTTCATCGCCCGCTCCTTCCCCGAACGCCGCCGAGTGGACGGCGTACACTCATGTGGGGCAAGCCTACGGTGTACGTCGTACACTTGTCAAACGTGCTCCCATCGGAGGTGGCGTGGACCGTGAAGGCCAAGGTGCGGGCGCGTTCACGCGAGCCCCTGAGCCGTGACCGGGTCCTTCGGACGGCGGTGGCCCTCGCCGACGAGGGCGGCGTCGGGTCGATCAGCATGCGGCGGATCGCACAGGAGCTCGGCGTGGTGCCGATGGCGCTCTACAAGCACGTCGCGAACAAGGACGAGCTCCTCGACGGGATGATCGACGTCGTGGTCGGTGAGATCGACCCGCCGATGGATGGCGCCGACTGGCGGACGACGATGCGCGAGCGGATCCTCTCCGCCCGCCGCGCGCTGCTGCGCCATCCGTGGGCCTCGCACGTCCTCGAGTCACGCGGCGAGCCGACGCCGACCGTCATCGCCTACATGGACTCGATGATGGGCATCTTCCTCGCCGGGGGGTTCTCGGTCGACCTGATGCACCACGCGATGCACGTGATGGGCAGTCGGATCCTCGGCTTCTCGCAGGAGCTCTTCGACGACACCTCGAGCATGCCTGCGGACGAGGCGGCCGAGATGTGGACGAAGATGGCCGACGTCTACCCGAACATCGCGAGGCTCATCCCGGTCGCCACCGTCACGCACGACGGACCCGCGGTCGGCGGCGGCTGCGACGACCAGTTCGAGTTCGAGTTCGCGCTCGATCTGATCCTCGACGGGCTCGAGCGGTTGCGGCTCTCGGAGCGGGGAGACCCCTGACGTCCGCGGTGCCGGACGGCCGGCGGACGGGCAGGTCTCGGATCCACCCCGCGGCGGTACCCTAGAAGCTTGCACGAGCGAAGGGTGGGGGACCCATGGATGCATCCACGTCGGCGACCGTCGTCCTGAGTCGTGAGCACCTGGAGCAGGAGCTCGAGCGCCACCGCACCGAGTTGACCGGCTACTGCTACCGGATGCTCGGCGGCGCGTTCGAGGCCGAGGACGCCGTGCAGGAGACCTTCGTGCGCGCGTGGCGCGCGTACGACCGGTTCGAGGGTCGCTCGAGCCTGCGCTCGTGGCTCTACCGCATCGCGACGAACGTCTGCTTCGACATGCTCGACGAGCCGCAGCGGCGTGCCCGGCCGATGGATCTCGGGCCCGCTTCCTCGGCCGACACACCCCTGCCCACGCCGCTCCCCAACGAGACGTGGATCGAGCCGATCCCGGACGCGCGGGTCGTGCCGACCGATGCCGATCCTGCCGAGCTCGCCGTCGCGAAGGAGACGATCCGGCTCGCGTTCCTGGCCGCGCTCCAGCACCTGCCACCCAAGCAGCGCGCGGTGCTGATCCTCCGCGACGTCCTACGCTGGAAGGCGAGCGAGGTGGCGGAGCTGCTGGACACGTCGATCCCCTCGGTCAACAGCGCGCTGCAGCGAGCGCGAGCGACGCTCGAGGATCGCAACCCGATCGACGCCGAGCCGTTCCGCCCGCAGGACGAGACCCAGCACGACCTGCTCACCCGCTACGTCGACGCGTTCGAGCGGTACGACATGGACGCGCTCGTCTCACTGCTGCACGAGGACGCCACGTGGTCGATGCCGCCCTACGCGCTGTGGTTGCAGACCCACCTCGACGTCCGCACGTGGTGCCTCGGTCCGGGCATCGGGTGCGACGGCTCGCGCCTCGTCCCCACGGTCGCGAACGGCCTGCCGGCGTTCGGCCAGTACAAACCGAGCCCGGAAGGGGGATTCGAGCCGTGGTCGCTGCAGGTGCTCGAGATCGCCGACGGCAAGATCGCGGGGATCACGTTCCACCTGGACACCGAGCGCCTGTTCCCGCTGTTCGGCCTCCCGCCACGGCTCGACCCGGGCTCGTAGCCGGTCGCAGCAGCGGCAGCGACCCCCGGTCCCGTCCTCAGACGCGGCGGCGGTAGCGGGCGATCGCGAGGGGCACGAACACCGCCTGGATCGCGAGCATCCACAGGATCGCGTCGAACAGCGGCTCGGCCACCGGGCCGCCGAGCATCAGCCCGCGCGTCGCGTCGATCACCGAGGTGACGGGGTTGGCCTTGGCGAACGCCTGCAGCCAGCCGGGCATCGACTCGACCGGCGCGAACGCGCTGCTCGCGAACGTGAGCGGCAGGATCACCATGAAGCCGATCGTGTTCACCGACTCGACCGTGCGGGCCTTGATGCCGAGGTACGCCATCGGCCAGCACATCGTGAGGCCGAACGCGATCACGAGCGCGAGCGCCCCGAGCGCGCCGGCCGTCCCGCCCTGGAACCGGAACCCGAGGGCGACCGAGAACCCGGTGATGATCAGGACGCTCCACACGATCCGGACCCCGTCGGCCATGATCCGCCCGCCGATCACGGCCGATCGCGCGATCGGCAGCGACCGGAACCGGTCGACCACGCCGCGCTGGAAGTCGATGTTCAGCGCGATCGCCGTGGTGAACGGCAGGAAGGCCACGCTCTGCACGAGGATCCCCGGGAGCGCGAACTGCAGGTACTCGCGGGCCGAGCCTGCGATCGCCCCGCCGAACACGTAGACGAACAGCACGAGGAACATCAGCGGCTGGATCGACATCTCGACCAGCTGCTCGGGCGTGGCCTTGATGTGCAGCAGGTTGCGCCGTGCGATCGTGAGCGTGTTTCGGATCACGTTGGGGCGGCCGACCGAGCCGAGCGCGACGGCGCTCATGAGGTCCTCCTCTCCTCGACGTCCCCGTCTCGGACGTCGACGATGTCCTCGTGCTCCTCTGCGAGGTGCCCGGTGAGCGTCAGGAACACCTCGTCCAGGCTGGGACGACGGAGCGAGAGGTCGTCGATCACGATCCCCTCCTCGTCGAGCCGCCGGACCGCCCGTCCGAGCGCCGAGCGTTCGTGGACACGGACCGAGACGAGCTGGCCGTCCGTGTACGGGCTCTCGCCGTCGGCGGCGAACTCGCCCAGGATGCGCTCGGTGAACCGCAGGTCGGCAGGGTCCGCCGGCTGAGCCTGCAGCACCTGGCCGCCCACCCGCGTCTTCAGCTGAGCGGGCGTCCCGGCGGCGATCACGCGGCCGTGGTCGATGACGACGATCTCGTCCGCGAGCTTGTCCGCCTCCTCGAGGTACTGGGTCGTGAGCAGCACCGTCGTGCCGTCGGCGACGAGCGCGCGGATCATCCCCCACAGCTCGAGCCGGCTCCGCGGGTCGAGGCCCGTCGTCGGCTCGTCCAGGTACAGGAACCTGGGCTGCCCGACGAGGCTCGCGGCCAGGTCGAGCCGCCGGCGCATCCCGCCCGAGTACGTCTTCACGAGCTTGCCGCCGGCGTCGGCGAGGTCGAACGCCTCGAGCAGCTCGGCGGCGCGACGGCGCGACTCGCCCTTGCCGGCCCCGAGCAGGCGGCCGATCATGAACAGGTTCTCCGAGCCCGAGAGCAGCTCGTCGACGGCGGCGTACTGGCCGGTCAGCCCGATCAGCCGCCGGACCTCGGCCGGGTGCCGCAGCACGTCGTAGCCCCCGACCGAGGCCCGGCCCTCGTCCGGCCGCAGCAGCGTCGAGAGCACGCGGATCGCCGTGGTCTTGCCGGCTCCGTTCGGCCCGAGCAGGCCGAAGATCGTGCCCTCGCCGGCGACCAGGTCGACCCCGTCGAGCGCACGCACCTCCCCGAAGGTCTTCACGAGGCCCTCGGCCTCGATCGCGGTTCGCGACATCGGTCCTCCCCTCTCCTCGTTGGTCTTCCCGATCCGACGGATCGACCGAGCCGGACTCATCGGTTCCGCGACGGTCCGTGCATCCTGACGAGTGAACCTGGTCATCTGTTGGCCGGTTTCCGTGGGAAGCTTCGGGGATGCGCGCCGACCGTCTCGTCGCCGCCCTGCTCGTCCTCCAGGCCCGGGGCCGGGTGACGGCCGCCGGGCTCGCCGAGGAGCTCGAGGTCTCGGAGCGGACCGCCCGGCGCGACCTGGAGGCCCTGGCGATGGCCGGGATCCCGGTCTACTCGCAGCCCGGACGGAACGGCGGGTGGTCGCTCCTCGGCGGCGCGCGGACCGACCTGAGCGGCCTCACGGCGGCCGAGGCGCGCACGCTCTTCCTGGTCGCCGGGCCGTCGGCTCAGGCCACGCCGCAGATCAAGTCCGCGCTGCGCAAGTTGGTCCGGGCCCTCCCCGAGCCGTTCCGGGCCGAGGCCGAGGCCGCGGCCGCGGCCGTCGTGCTCGATCCCGCCCACTGGGACCGGACGCAGCTCCCGCTGGGCCTGGTCTCGAAGGCCTCGGTCTGGTACCTCGTCGCCGGCACGGACGCCGGGATGCGGACGTTCCGGGTCAGCCGCGTCCGCGAGGTCACCAGGACCGAGGACCCGGTGGAGCGCCCCGAGGGGTTCGACCTCGCGGAGACCTGGCGGTCGATCGTCGGCACGATCGACGAGCTGCGCGCTGGGTTCCGCGCCACGGTGCTCGCGGATGCCGAGGCCGCGGGCTGGCTCCGCGGGATGTTCGGCGCCCGTGCGTCCGTGGGCGAGCCCGGACCGGACGGCCGCACGGAGGTCGAGGTCCGCGGGTGGTCGGCGCACGCGCTCGCCTCCGAGCTCGCGTCCTTCGGCGGGCGGGTCGAGGTCGTGGGTCCCGACGAGGTCCGGGCCGAGCTGGCTCGGATCGGCGAGGAGCTCACGCAGCGCTACGGCCGATGAGTTGTCGCGCGCGCGGGCGTCTGGTCGGATAGCGGGCTCGTGCCCGATGGAGGAGGAGAGACGTCATGGCAACCGCGGAGACATCCATCGCCGCGCTCCGCGACTCGTTGCGTGGGCGCGTCATCACGCCGGGGGACGAGGGCTATGACGAGGCGCGCACGCCCTTCTACGGGGGGATCGACCGGCGACCCGTCGGCATCGCGCGCGTCACGGACGCGAACGACGTGGCGCGGGTCGTCACGCTCGCCCGAGGGTCGGGGCTCGAGCTCGCGGTGCGAAGCGGCGGACACAGCCTGGCCGGGCACAGCGTCTCCGACGGCGGCATCGTGCTGGACCTGTCCGAGATGCGCGGCCTCGAGATCGACGCCGAGGGCCGCACCGCGTGGGCCGAGGCGGGGCTGACGGCCGGCGGCTACACGGCGGCGGCGCACGAGCATGGCTTGGCGACAGGGTTCGGGGACACGGGCTCGGTCGGGATCGGCGGGATCACCGTCGCGGGAGGCATCGGCTACCTGGCACGCAAGCATGGCCTGACGATCGACTCGCTCCTTGCGGCCGAGGTGGTGACGGCGGACGGCGAGATCCTGCAGGTGGACGGCTCCACGAACCCGGACCTGTTCTGGGCGATCCGCGGCGGCGGCGGCAACGTCGGCGTCGTCACGCGGCTCCACTTCGCGCTGCACGAGGTCGGCACGGTCGTCGGCGGGATCCTGATCCTCCCCGCGACGCCCGAGGTCGTGGCGGGGTTCCTCGCCGAGGCCGACGCGGCGCCGAACGAGCTGTCGGCGATCGTCAACGTCATGCCGGCGCCGCCGATGCCGTTCGTGCCGGAGGAGCACCACGGGAAGCTGATCGTGTTCGCTTTGATGGTGTTCGCCGGTCCGGTCGAGGACGGCGAGCGGGTCCTCGCGCCCTTCCGCGCCCTCGCGACCCCGATCGCCGACATGCTCCGGCCGATGTCGTACCCCGAGATCTACCTGCCGGACGAGGAGGGCTACCACCCGGTCGGGTCCGTTCGGTCGATGTTCATGGAACGGGTCGACGAGGGTCTGGCCGGGACGATCCTCGAGCGCCTCGAAGTGTCCGACGCGATGATGCGGGTGGTGCAGCTCCGAGCCCTCGGCGGCGCGGTGGCCGAGGTCCCGTCGGACGCGACGGCCTTCGCCCACCGGGACGCGCGGATCATGGCCAACGTGGCGGCCCTCTACGAGCGTCCGGAGGAGGCGCCCGTCCACGAGGCGTGGGTCGGTGGGCTCGCGGACGCGCTCGACCAGGGACACCCGGGCGTGTACGTGGGCTTCCTCGGCGATGAGGGCGAGGAACGGGTGCGGGCCGCGTACCCGGCCTCGCACTGGGACCGCCTGGCGGAGGTCAAGCGACGGTACGATCCGACGAACGTGTTCCGCCTCAACCAGAACGTGCCGCCGGAGGGCTGAGCGATGCAGACAGCGGTCTCGACCGACGGCACCACGATCGCGTTCGAGCGCGCCGGCGAAGGTCCGCCGCTGGTCCTGGTCGGGGGAGCGCTCAGCGACCGACGGGCGGGAGCCGGCCTGGCAGCGCTCCTCGCGTCGGACCTCACGGTGGTGACCTACGACCGCCGCGGTCGGGGCGATAGCGGCGACACGCCGCCGTACGCGGTCGATCGCGAGGTGGAGGACCTGGCGGCCCTGATCGCCTCCACGGGTGGCTCGGCGTTCCTGTTCGGCCACTCCTCGGGAGCGGTGCTCGCGCTCGAGGCAACAGGCCGCGGGATCGGCGTGACGAGGCTCGCGCTGTACGAGCCGCCGTTCATCGTCGACGACTCGCGCCCTCCGCTCCCCGACGACTACGTCGCACGGCTCGAGGAGCTGCTCGCGGCCGGCGAGCGCGGTGAGGCCGTTGCCTACTTCATGCGCGTCGGCCCCGGCGTTCCCGAGGAGATGCTCGAGGGGATGCGCTCCTCGCCGATGTGGGCGCAGATGGAGGCGCTCGCCCACACGCTCCCGTACGACGGTCGGGTCATGGGCGACACGATGTTCGGGCGCCCCCTGCCCGTCGGGCGGTGGTCGGGCGTCACGATCCCGACGCTCGTGATGGACGGCGGCGAGAGCCCGCCGTGGCAGCGCGCCGCGGCTCGGGCGCTCGCGGAGGCGCTCCCCGACGCGACGCACCGGACGCTCGAGGGGCAGACGCACGGGTTCGACCCGGGGCCGATGGCGGACGAGCTCCGAGCGTTCTTCGAAGGGTAGGGGACCGGAGCCGAGCCCGAGAGGTGTGTCACCCCACGGCCTCGGGGCCCTCGACCTCGCGCCGCCACGGCGGATCGGCCCCCACCCGCGTGCAGGTGATCGCGGCCACCCGCGAGGCGTACGTCAGGACCTCGGTGGCGTCGGCCGGCGAGAGACGCTCGAGGCGCTCACGGTCGAGGAGGTCCCTCGCGCCCAGCGAGGCGAGCAGGCCGGCGGTGAACGCGTCGCCGGCCCCCACCGTGTCGGCGACCTCGACGCGTACCCCCGGCACCCGAGCGGAGCCGCCGCGCCAAACGCCCAGCGCTCCATCCGGTCCCAGGCTGACCACGACGAGCCCGACGCCGAGGTCGAGCCACCTGCTCGCGATGACCTCCGGGTCGTCTCCGGGGAAGAGCCACCCGAGGTCGGCCCTGCTGACCTTGGCGAGGTCCACGAGCGGCACCCAGCCGGCGAGCAGCGCTCCGTACGTGTCGGGGTCGTCGATGAGCTGGGCCCGGACGTTCGGGTCGAACGAGACGATCCGGGCGCCGTGCTCCCGTTCCATCACCGAGCGCAGCGTCGAGGCGGCCGGCTCGACCTCGAGCGTGATCGAGCCGAGCCCGACGTGGATCGCGCGGACGTCCTCGGGGAAGGCGGGCGGGACGTCGTCGGGGGAGAGCGCTCGGTCGGCCGTGCCTTCCCGGTAGAACGAGTACGAGGGCTCCCGCCCCTCCTCGACGTGGACGACCGCGAGCGTGGTCGGCTCGGTCGCGCGCCGCACGTACCGCAGGTCGACCCCGTTCGCGCTCAGGTGATCGGTGAGGCGGTCGCCGAAGACGTCCGTGGAGACCCGCCCGAGGAACGCCGTGGGCACCTCGAGACGCGCGAGCGCGACCGCCACGTTGAACGGGGAGCCGCCCGGTCGCGGCAGGTAGCCGACCTCGTCACCGATGCGGGTCGGGATGAGGTCGACGAGCGCCTCGCCGCAGACGACGATCGAGCCGCTCTCGCCGTCGCTGGACATGACGGCGTCAACGCTAGCCGAGTCGGCCCCGACGGGTGAGCTCAGCGCTCGCGCTCGAGGATCGCCGGGTCGGCGCCCAGGAACTTCAGCAGGTTCCCGAACAGCGCGAACAGCGTGAACGTGGTGGTCGCGATCAGGATGAACACCACCGCCACCGCCGCGATCGTCGGCGTGAACCCGTAGCGCAGGTCGTTCACGATCTTGATCGGCAGCGTGACGACCGAGAAGCGCGACACCATGAACGCGATGATGTACTCGTTCAGCGACAGGACGAAGGCCGCCGCGTAGCCGGTGATCATCGACGGCACGAGCAGCGGCAGCGTGATGGTCCGGAAGCTCGTCCGGGGGTTCGCGCCGAGCGTCTGTGCGGCCTCGGGGAGCGCGGGGTCCATCGTCTCCATCGCCAGGCTCACCGTGATGAGCGGCAGCGTCGAGAAGAAGATCGCGTGCGAGACGATGATGTTCTCGATCCGTCCCGAGTACCCGAGCGAGTTCCAGAACACCAGCGCGCCCAGCGCGCTGATCACCGGCGGGAGCATGAACGGCAGGATCCCGAGCGCGTAGATCACCGGTGCCAGCTTGATGTCGTAGGCGCGCAGGACGAACGCCATCGGCGTGGCGATCGCCACCGCCAGCGCGGCGCTCGTGAGGGCCACCGACAGGCTCGTGGTGATCGCGTCGCGCCACCCCGTGTCGTTCCACAGCTCGGCGTACCAGTGGAGCGAGAAGCCCTCGGGCGGGAAGTCCATGTAGCGGTTCGCGTTGATCGAGACGACCGCGACGATGATCAGCGGCGCGACGATGAACGCGACCACCATCGTCGTCAGGACCCACCTGAGCGCGCGCATCACGCCACCCCGCGGGTCCGACCCTCGAACCAGGTGACGACCCCCACCACACCGAGCGACAGCACGGTCAGGAACAGCGCCATCGCGGCGGCGAAGGGCACGTTGGCGTTGAACGTCGCCTGGTCCGAGATGAACACCGACAGCGTCCAGTGCTCCGGTCGTCCGAGGAACGCCGGGATCAGGTAGCTGCCGAGCGTGAAGACGAACGCGAGCAGGAACCCGGCCATGATGATCGGCCTGCCGATCGGCACGACGACGGTCCAGAACGTTCGCCACGGCGAGGCGCCCATCGTCTGGGCGGCCTCGGTGAGCTCGGGGTCCAGCCTCGTGAGCTGCGGGTACAGGGCGAGGATGCAGTAGGGGAACGCGATGTAGCACAGCCCGAGCAGCACGGCGAGGAAGCTCGGCTGGTACGCCGCGGGCTCGTTCATGACCCCCGCCCAGACCAGGATGTTCGAGATCCCGGCGGAGCGTCCGAGCAGCACGGTCCACGCGAACCCGACGATCACCTCGGACAGCGCGAGCGCGGACATGATGAGCACGAGCAGGGCGACGTGCGATCGGCGCCGCATCCGTGTGAGGAAGTACGTGAACGGGAACGCGATCACGATGCACACGGCGCCGGCGAGCAGGCAGATGCCGATCGAGAAGAGCGTGCGCTCGATGAACACCCCGTGCAGCAGGCGCTCCCAGCTGGCGAGCTCGAACGCCGGCTCGTAGAAGCCGCCCTCGATCCGGTGGTAGAAGGACGTCGCGACCATGATCGCGAACGGCGCGAGGAAGAAGATCGCCAGCATCGCGAGCGGGAAGGCGAGGACGGCCCACGTGCCCCGCGTGGGGCGCCGGATCTCGCTCACGTCTCGGCCACCACGACGCATGCCTCGCGGGGGAAGGCCACGCTGACCGGCTGGCCCTGCTGGACCTCGACGCGCTCCCTCGGCGAACCGGCCACCACCACCGGCTCGTCCAGGCCGCAGTCCACGTAGCACTCGAATAGCTCGCCCAGGTCCCGCACGAACACGACGCGGCCCGGGAGGGCGTTGCGCTCGGGGGTCGTGGTCGTCTGCAGGTGAGCGTCCTCGGGACGCACCGAGAGCGTGATCGGTCCGGAGGCGACGGGCCGGTCCACATCGAACGGACGGCCGACGATGCGGACCTCGCCGTCGGTGACCTGGCCCCGCAGCAGGTTCGTGCGCCCGATGAAGCTCGCGACGAACGGGGTCTCGGGGCGCCGGTACACGTCGAGGGGCTCGCCGATCTGCTCGATCCGGCCCTGGTTCATGACGACGACCAGGTCGGACATCGTCATGGCCTCGCGCTGGTCGTGCGTGACCATGATCGTGGTGATCCCCAGCTTCTGCTGCAGCAGCCGGAGCTCCACCTGGAGCTGTTCGCGCAGGTTGGCGTCCAGCGCCGAGAGCGGCTCGTCGAGCAGGAACAGTCGCGGCTCGAGCGCGAGCGCCCGCGCCGTCGCGACGCGCTGGCGCTGGCCGCCGGAGAGCTGCGAGATCCGCCGATCGCCGAGCCCGTGGAGCGAGACGAGCCCGAGCAGCTCCTCCACGCGCGCCTCGATGTCCTGCTTGGGTACGCCCCGGATCCGCATCGGGTACCCGATGTTCCCCGCGACGGTGAGGTGCGGGAACAGCGCCAATGTCTGGAACACCATCCCGATGTCCCGGACGTGGGGCGGCTTGTCGGTGATGTCCTGCTCGTCCAGGTAGACGCGACCCTCGGTCGGCCGCTCGAGCCCCGCGATCATGCGGAGCATCGTCGTCTTCCCGCAGCCCGACGGCCCCAGGAACGAGATCAGCTGGCCGGGCGGGAGCTCGAGGTGCACCCCGGCGACCGCCTCGACGTCGCCGAAGCGCTTGACGAGCCCCTCGAGCCTCAGCCCTCCACGAGCGAGCACGGCGGTCGCGAGGGCATCAGGACAGGATCATCTCCGTCCACTGCTGGTCGATCCAGTCCTCCCACTCGTCGTACATCTCGTACTTGGGACGCAGGGCGGCCTCGGGGCCGGGGCCGCCGACCGCCTCGTACTCCTCGGCCGTGAGGTCCATCGTGTCCTGCTTGGCGGTCGGCGTGGTGCCGAGCGTCCGCGCGAGCTCGGCCTGGATCTCGGGTCGGCACATGTAGTCGATGAAGGCCTGGCACGCGGCGACGTTCTCGGTGGTCTTCGAGATCGCCCAGAACCCCGAGTCCAACATCGCGCCCTCGGTCGGGAACACGCTCCGCAGCGGCTCGCCCTGCGAGGCCGCGTACGTGGTGATGTCGTGGTAGAACTGCCCGAGCGAGACCTCCCCGGTGTTGAACGCCTGCTGCGCCTGCGCCTCGTCCCGGTACCAGAGCTTGACGTTGGGCTTGACCTCCTGGAGCTTGGTCAGCACCTCGGTCACGCCCTCCTGGGTCTCCAGGATGTCGTAGCCGCCGAAGAAGCAGGCGGCGGTGATCTCGATCAGGTAGGAGTTGGCGGCGTTCTTCAGCAGCGCGAGCTCGTTCGCCCACCGTGGATCCCAGAAGGTGGTCCAGGTGTCCGGGCTCTCGGGCACCCGGTCGGTGTTCGAGACGATCGTGATGTACCAGGACACGCCTCCCACGCCGGCGACCATGCCCGTGGGGTCGGTGCGGATGTAGCCCTCGGCGAGGTTCACCGCCTGCGGGATCGCCGCCTGGTCGTACGTGGCGAGGATCTCGCCGTTGATCGCGCGCTGGATCCCCACGCCCGAGAGCATGGACACGTCCGCCGGCGGCGGCGCGCCGGCGTCGGTCGCCTGCTGGAGCTGGACGACCCAGACCTCCGAGGTCGGCTGCGAGATCGATTCGACCTCCACGCCGGTCTCCTCGGTGAAGGCGGGGTAGAAGGTGGCGAAGTTCTCCTCGAAGAAGCCCCCGTACGTGGAGACCTTGATCTTCGCGCCCTCGATGTCAGCGGGCGTCGGCGAGGCCGGGCCGGTCGCTGCGGTCGCGCCGCCGCCTTCCTCGGCCGGCGGCTCCGAGCCGCAGGCGGCCAGGAGCGCCGGGACCGCGAGCGCGCCCGCCGCGAGGCCGCCCCGCCGGAAGAGCTCACGCCTGGAGATGACGTCGTCGATGTCCATCCGTGCCCCCCTCGTGCGCTGTTCCGCGTAGTAGTCCTTGCTCGAGCCCATCTGTCAAGGGCGGTGACCGGAGGCGCAACCCCGACCTCGCCCTGGGCCCGTCGGGTGCCGTAACGTTCCTGCGTCGCCGCGCTCGCGTGTCTGCGCGGCGCCTCGATCGGAGGAGGGCTCGCGATGGCCGGCAGGACGGCGGTGGTGGCGATCGGCGGCAACTCGTTGATCAAGGATCGGATGCATCAGTCGGTGCGCGACCAGTACATCGCCGCGGGCGAGACGTGCTGGCGCATCGCCGCGATGGTCCGGGACGGGTGGGACGTCGTGATCACGCACGGCAACGGGCCTCAGGTCGGGTTCATCCTGCGCCGCTCCGAGCTCGCGGCGCACGAGCTGCACGAGATCCCGCTCGACGTGTGCGGCGCCGACACGCAGGGGGCGCTCGGCTACGCGCTGCAGCAGAACCTGTACAACGACTTCGCGCGGTTGGGGCTCGACAAGCACGCGGTCACCGTGGTCACGCAGACCGAGGTCTCGGCCGACGACCCGGCCTTCCAGCACCCATCCAAGCCGATCGGCTCCTACATGGACGAGGCCCAGGCCGTCCGCCGTCGTGACCAGGAGGGCTGGAGCGTCGTCGAGGACGCCGGACGCGGGTGGCGCCGCGTGGTGCCCTCGCCCGCGCCGAAGCGGATCGTCGAGGAGCAGGCGATCCGGACCCTGCTCGAGCAGGGCTTCGTCGTTATCGCGGTCGGCGGCGGCGGGATCCCGGTGGTCACCGACGCCGAGGGCAACCTGTCGGGGATCGCGGCGGTGATCGACAAGGACCTGGCGTCCTCCCTCCTCGCCTCCCGCCTGAGCGCCGAGCTGTTCGTGATCAGCACGTCGGTCGAGAAGGTCGCCCTGCGGTTCGGCACGCCCGAGCAGGAGTGGGTCGACCACCTCACGCTCTCGCAGGCGAAGGCGTACCTCGAGGAGGGCACGCACTTCGCCAAGGGGAGCATGGCCCCGAAGATCCAGGCCGCGGTCTCCTACGTCGAGGCCACCGGCGGCACGGCGATCATCACGGATCCCGACAACGTGGAGCGTGCCCTCGCCGGCGAGACGGGCACCCGGATCACGCCGGGCTGAGCGGGTCTCACGTCGCGATCCGATTCCAACTCGGTCGCCGTGCTACGGCCTCCCGGAACACTCGACGAATGCGAGTTGAGGGACATGCTGGGCGGACAGCGAGGCGATCGCTCGGGGCGGGGGGCTAGTAGGCGCCCTCGACGAGGTCGCGGTCGTGAGTCTCCAGACTCCTCCAACGCCATGAGTTCGTCGTAGAGACTGATCTGCACATCGTGTGGATCTGAGCGGGGGTGCTTGTGTCACAGAGAGGCAGATTGTAGGTGGTGTCGTAGTGGCCGCCGGGACAGGGCTCGCTGCTCCCGCTGGTGCAGAACATCCAAGCCTGGTGCGCGTGGCCAAGCTCATGCGTCATGAAGCCCTGGAAGTCGTACGTGCCCGAGGAGTTGGGGGTCGAACTCCCCGTGTACCAGCTGACTCCGGTCTTCATCCTGATCCTGACTGTGGAATTGACCGGCGTGCAGACGGTGGTTGAGGCGAGAGCCCCGGAGGGGATGCTCTCGTACGCGAGCAGGTCATAGGCGGCCCCACACGCCCAGCTGTCGGAGGCCGCGACCCCGCCACGCTGTTGCGACAGATTGCTGCCCGACAGGCCCGTCCAGGTTGCCATTGCTGCGTCCGTCCGAGCGTTGAAGCTGGTCTGCCAGTTGTTGGGGGCGGTGTAGAAGACACGGTTCAAGATCGTGTACTGCCACCCGTTGGATGGATAGTCACCGATGCTGTGCGCGGAGGCTCCAACTGTTGCCGCCACCATGAAGCCGACCGTGAACCCCGAAACCAGTAGGTGTCGGATGTTCATCGCGATGGTCCTTGAGCCACGCTTCAACTCCTTGTCGGTCTCTACCCGTCCGTGTCGTCGACAGGTGTCGGGTACGGGCTGGCAAGGTCGGGAGGTGCCGAGGGCCCGCAGATGGTGACCTCTGAGGGGGTCCAGGTGCCATCCGGGAGCTGCTCGAAGCGAAGCTGAACCTCAACCTTGTCTTCGATGAAGAGCCGGCCTGTGTCGGGCTCGTACCGTGTGGGGCCGCTACTCGAGGCGACCGCCGCTGCGTACTCCGAGGCGGCCTGATCGCCATCAGCTGCGAAGAAGCCGACCATCGCTGCCAGTGCTTCACTCTGAGTCTTGTACCCTCCGCTCTCGGCCGGGGTGAAGGTCTCCCTAGCTATCCGCTCCGAGGGGCACCCCCACTCGTCGAACGGTCCCCCAGCGGAACCGATGGCGGTCCCAAGAGCCGCGCCCCCGACCAGCGCGAGACCAAACAACACGATTTCGAGTGTTGTCCGCCTCCGAGCCACGCGAGCGAGCGTATGAGCGGGAGACAAACCCGTCAAGAGCCGTGCTGTCATGGAAGCGTCTCGACGAAGGTTCCACGGGGCCTGAGGAAGGAGGGCACTAGGCTCACCTCGCCAAGTGGCTGCAAGGACACGAAGGAGGCAAGCCCAGTGCGAGTATCAGTCTGCGTCACCGTCGACGTGCCAACAACCATGTTCTCCGCGA
>Ga0073934_10001585_pt1 | contig 53311 bp, 49 predicted proteins | sample LarsenN4metaG_FD_76834 | JGI IMG/M metagenome (GOLD analysis project Ga0073934, IMG submission 76834) | Hot spring sediment bacterial and archeal communities from British Columbia, Canada, to study Microbial Dark Matter (Phase II) - Larsen... ...
ACCAAGCGCTCGCGGCTAAAGCGGTTGTCCACGTCGCGGCCGTAGTTTTCCACCTTCTCCCTCAGTTGAGCGAGGTCGGCGTCGTTCAAGCTTTGCACCGCTTTTTCCACCGCGAAGGCTTCCAGGGCCTCGCGCAGCTCATAGAGTTCCTCGGCCTCTTGCATTCTAATTTCTTTGCAGGTAAAACCGCGCTTCGGTAGAAAGGACACGTAACCTTCCTGCACCAACCGAGTCAACGCTTCGCGCACAGGCGTGCGGCTCACGCCTAGGCGCTCGCTCAGCTGCTGATGGCTGAGCTTCTGTCCCGGCATTATTTCGTTGCACAGAATCAGATGCTTAATTTGGTTGTAAACGCGAGTCGATAAGTTCTCCGCGGCGCGCGTTTTCGGCTTGGGTGTGTTGAGCGGATAAGACATTGGAAAAAAATTGCATAACAAATTTTATGCAGCGGAGCGGACCTTATCCGATCCGATAGTGGTAGTCAAGGAAGGGTTTTTTTCTACTTGAAAAATCAAGCGGAAATGATAAGTAGCACTCGGCTTGAGTTCGGTTCCAGCCGGTGCGGACGTATGTCAGCGTCATCGGAATGGGCTGGCAGAGACTTCCAGGCGACAAATTAAAGGAGGGATTGTGGCACAAACCAAGTTACAGGCGGTCGGGTTGCGACACGAGTACTATCAGCCGAGGACCGGCGGCAGGCTTCTCGCTCTGGATCAGATCAATCTCGAAGTGAACGAGGGTGAGTTCGTCACCATCGTCGGCCCGAGCGGCTGCGGCAAGACCACGTTTATCAATCTTTGCGACGGCTTGCTCAAGCCGACCGCCGGAAGGATTCTGATCGACGGCAAAGTGGTCACCGGACCGGGGACCGACCGCGGCATGGTGTTCCAGGACTCCTGCTTGATGCCTTGGCGTACGGTGTACAAGAACGTGATCTTCGGTTTGGAGTGCCAGGGGCTGGACAAAGGAGAAGGCGCCGAGCGGGCGAAGAAATTTATCAAGCTGGTCGGTTTACAAGGGTTCGAAGAGCACTATCCTCATGAACTCTCCGGCGGCATGCAACAGCGCTGCAACCTGGCTCGGGCGCTCACCGTGGATCCAGAAATCCTGATTATGGATGAGCCTTTCGCCGCGCTCGACGCGCAGACCCGCGAGATCATGCAGTCGGAACTGCTGCGCATCTGGAACGAAGCCAGAAAAACGATTCTCTTCATCACGCACCAAATCAACGAAGCCATCTATCTCGCCGATCGCGTCATCGTGTTCGGCGCGCGGCCCGGGCGGGTGAAAAAGATGATCCCCATCGACCTGCCGCGGCCGCGCCAACTTTCGATCAAACGCGACCCGAGATTTCTCCAGTATGAAGACCAGCTGTGGAACCTGATCGAAGAGGAAGTGAAGAAGACCATGATCCAAGACCAGGTCGTGCATAACATCGATAACTAAGCTGGCGGGCAATTTTCGCTCGACTGCGACATGGGAAATCGCTTCAATTCCCAGACTCTGATCCTCGTCGGTTGTTCTCTCTTCGTCATTTATCTGGCCGGCATTCCGCTGGTCATGCTGCTCTACGGCAGCATCAGGAGCGCTCCCATCGGCGAGCCGGGAGCCCACTTCACGATCGCCAACTACATCAAAGCGTATGTGGACAAGGAGTTCTACTTACTGCTCTTGAACTCCATTTATTATGCGATCGGCACCTGCACGTTGACGTTCTTGATCGGCACGTTTCTCGCGTGGGTCAGCGAGCGGACCAATACGCCGTTCAAGAAGCTCTTCATCGTGATGTCGCTGATTCCGTTCATCATCCCCGGCATCCTCAGCACGATTTCATGGATCTTGCTGCTCAGTCCGAAGATCGGTTTGATCAATATCGTCATCAAGGAAGCCTTCGGGCTGGAGTCGGCGCCCTTCAACGTCTACTCGATGTGGGGCATGATCTGGGCCGAATCGATTCATCTTTATCCTTTGGTGTTTCTGCTCATGTCGGCGGCCTTTCGCAATATGGACACTTCGCTCGAGGAAGCCGCCCTCACGGCGGGTTCCAGCACCTTTCAGACTTTTCGCAAAGTGACCCTGCCGCTCATGCGGCCGGCCATGGTCAGCGTGCTGCTGATCAATTTCATCCGCGGCATCGAGGCTTTCGAGGTGCCCGCCTTGATCGGCGTACCGGCGAAAATCTCCGTGTTCACCACCAAGATCTTTCTTGCGATTCATCAGTTTCCCTCCGATTTCGGACTGGCGGGAGCGTACGCGGTGACGCTGCTCGCGATCAGCACCATCGGCGTTTTGATCTACGGCAAAATCACCCGGCGCGAAGAACGCTATGCGACCGTCACGGGCAAGGGCTACCGGCCGCGGGTGATCGATCTGGGCGGTTGGAAATGGGTTACGCTGGCGGTCGCCTTTGTGATTTTTCTCCTGGCCGTGATCCTGCCGATCTTCGTTCTTCTCTGGTCTTCGTTCATTCCCTACTACGGCGTGCCTTCGGCGGAGCTGGTGTCGAAGATGACCTTGGCCAACTACAAATACATCCTTAATTATCCGCTCGCCGCCACCGCCTTCAAAAACAGCTTCTACCTATCGGTGGGCTCGGCAACCCTGGTGATGCTGCTGACGTCCGTCATCGCCTGGATCACCGTCAAGACGAAATTGCCGGGGCGGGCCTTCCTCGACACGATGGCATTCATTCCCATAGCCATGCCTGGCATCGTTCTCGGCGTGAGCTTGATCTGGGTTTATCTCACTCTGCCGATTCCCATCTACGGCACGATCTGGGTGTTGTTGCTGGCCTACATGACGAAATACATACCTTACGGAATCCGCGCCGCCTCGGCGTCGATGATTCAGATCAACAAGGAGCTGGAAGAAGCTTCGCTCACGGCCGGCGGCACCTGGTTTCAAACCTTTCGCAAGATTGTCTTGCCGCTGCTGATGCCCGGCTTTACCGCCGGCTGGATCTACATCAGCATCATCGCCCTGCGCGAGCTGTCAACGTCGATTTTACTTTACTCGTACAATAGCACGGTGCTGTCCATCATGGCCTTCGACTTATGGGAGGGCGGCCAATATACTTACGTTTGCGCTCTGGGCGTCTTGATGGTGTTGCTGCTGGTCACCATGGCGGCGGTGGCGCGCAAGCTCGGAGCCAAGATCGGCATAGCCGAATAGATCACACAAGAGTTCAACCGGCGCCGCCGCGACCGGCAGCGGCGCCGGAGGGAGAATACGAGATGGCCGAGAAGAAAGATATGGTGCAGATCGTCGCGCTGGAAAAATATTTCGGCGAGGACAAAGAACGGGTGCATGTGTTGAAGGGAATTTCGCTCAATATTCCCGAGGGCTCGCTTTATACCTTCCTCGGTCCGAGCGGCTGCGGCAAGACCACGACCTTGCGCTGCGTCGCCGGATTGGAAAGGCCCGACGGCGGCAAAATCAGCATCGGCGGCCAAACGGTTTATGCCTCGGGCGAGCGCGTTTACGTGCCGACCAACAAGCGGCCCATCGGCATGGTGTTCCAGTCCTACGCGATCTGGCCTCATATGACGGTTGCGGAGAACGTCGCCTACCCGCTTACGATCCAGCGCCGGCCGAAGGACGAAATCAAGAAAAAGGTCGGCGACGTGCTGAAGATCGTCGGACTCGACGGGTTGGAAGACCGCCCCGCACCGAAGCTCTCCGGCGGCCAGCAGCAGCGCGTCGCCTTCGCGCGCGCGCTCGTCAACGAACCGAAGGTCATGCTGCTCGACGAGCCGCTCAGCAACCTCGACGCCAAGCTCAGAGTGCAGATGCGCTCCGAAATCAAGGCGCTGCAGCGGCGCACGAACATCACCACGATCTTCGTCACCCATGACCAGTCCGAAGCGCTGGCCATTTCCGATCAGATCGCGGTCATGCACGGCGGGGTGTTGATCGAAGTGGGCGCGCCGCAGCAGCTTTACACCCGGCCCAAGCGCAGATTCACGGCGACTTTTCTCGGACTCACCAATTTGATCGACGGTAAAGTCATCGATGTCGACGGTGATTCGCGACCCGGTAAAATGCAGACCAACAAAGGCATTCTGAGCTTTATCCCGGCGCCCGGACTGAAGAAGGATCAGGCGGCGGTGATTTCGATCCGCCCGGAAAACATCCCGCTGCACAAAGACAAGCCGCAGGGACTGGAAAACGTATTGGAAGGCACGGTCAAAGAAGCCGTCTTCATGGGCGACGCCTATCAATGTAAGGTCGCGGTGGGCGACGATCTGCTCGCCGTCCACACGCATCCGTTCAATGCCGTCAGTCCGGGCGACCGGGTTTACCTGCACCTCGATCCGGCGAGCTGCAACGGTCTGCCGGCCGATGACAAAGAAGGTATTGATGAATCGATGATGGGAGTCTAGAATGCGCTCCAAGCCGAAATCGAAAGGAGAAATAATTAAATGACAGCTCTGGAGGCTAGAAAGCTAGCCGAAGATGACATCAAAGCGGGCAAGACGCCCAAGTATACCGATCTACGCGATTGGCTCGAAATCGTCGACAGCATCGGCGAACTCAAGCGAGTCGACGGCGTCGATTGGAATCTCGAAATGGGCACTCTGGCGGAAATCTTCGCCCGCGAGTCGAAAAGCGGGGTGACCCCTGCGGTGCTCTTCGACAACGTTCCCGGTTACCCGAAAGGCTATCGCACGCTGTTCGCGCAGAATGCTTCCTTCAAACGCATGGCGCTCAATTTGGGACTGGACATGAATTTGTCCAATCTGGATCTCGTGCGCGCCTTCCGGCAAAAACTGGTTCATCACGAGCCGATCAAGCACAAAGTCGTCAGCAAGGGGCCGATCCTTGAAAACGTCGATTCGGGCGATAAGGTCGATCTGCTGAAGTTCCCGGTGCCGTTTATGCACGAACTCGACGGCGGCCGATTCATCGGCACCGCTTGTCTGGTGACCACGCGCGATCCCGACGAAGGCTGGGTCAACTTCGGCGCCTACCGCGGCATGGTACACGACGCCAAGAGCATGGGGCTCTATATCTCGCCCGGCAAGCACGGCAGCATTCAGCGCAACAAATACTTCGAACGCGGCAAGCCCTGTCCCGTGATCGTCTCGGTCGGACAGGACCCGGTGCTGTTCATGGTTTCGGGCAACGAGATCGATTACGGCGTCTCCGAATTCGATTACGCCGGCGGTCTCAAGGGCGCGCCGATCGAAGTCATCGAAGGCAAGTCGACCGGATTACCGTTCGCGGCCAATGCGGAAATTGTCATCGAAGGCTGGATGGATCCGAACGACCGCAAGACCGAGGGCCCCTTCGGTGAGTGGACCGGCTATTACGCGAGCTCGAGCCGGCCGGAGCCGGTGATCCGCGTCGAGAACGTTTATTACCGCAACGATCCGATTCTTTGCTGCGCCCGCCCGGGGCGTCCGCCGTCGGATTACTCGATCGCGAAATGCATGGTGAAGGCGTCGCTGATCTGGGAGCAAGTCGAAAAAGCGGGGGTTCCCGATGTCAAAGGCGTATGGTGCCACGAAGCGGGCGGCGGCCGCTTGCTCAACATCATTTCGATCAAGCAACGCTATCCGGGTCACGCGCGCCAGGCGATGCTGGCGGCGTCGCAGGTCCATGCCGGAGCGTATCTCGGCCGTTATGTGATCGTCGTCGACGAAGACATCGATCCGACCAACACCTTCGACGTTCTTTGGGCTTTGGCCAGCCGTTCCGATCCGGTGGAGTCGATCGAGATTTTGCGCCGCTGCTGGAGCGGGCCGCTCGATCCGCGTATCCATCCAAGCAAAAAGGGTTTCAACTCTCGAGCTGTAATCGATGCGTGCCGTCCGTTCGAATGGATGAAGGAGTTTCCGCCGGTGGCCGAGTCGTCGCCCGAACTGCGCGCGAAGATTTACAATAAATACAGGAAAATTATCGAAGCCTAAGATTTGTCAGCGCCGAATACGTGCACGAAGGGGCGGCCGCTCACGCGGCCGCCCCTTCTTATTTTCAGGATTGGCAGAAGCCGGAAGCCAGAGGTCAGAAGTCAAAGGCAGAAATCGGCAGCCGGTTCTGATATCTGACGTGCCGTAACTGACCACGGACACTGACTACTCACTACTCACTACTGATCTCCGACTCTGCGGCTTGTCATCTGGCGCGAAGTGAGAGATCTTAGTCTGACTGGTTCTCCGTCTCCGTGTAAATGTCCAACGCGCTCAGACATCGAGACTTCCGCGTTTTCTTTACCGGCTCCATGGTCACCCGCATCGGCGAAGACATGCAGGAGGTGGCCGAAGACTGGCTCGTCTTTATCATGACCGGGTCGCCGTTTTTGCTCGGGCTGGTGGCGTTCTGCAAAGGTCCGTCGCGGGTGATATTGGCGCCGATCTTTGGCGCCGTGGCGGATCGAGTCAACCGGCGCAAAATTCTCATCGCCGTCTACTTGTTTCAGATGACGATGGCGGTTGTATTGGGCGTTCTCGTGGCCACTCAGGTCGTAGCCTTTTGGCATATTGTCGTTCTGGCGATCCTCGACGGACTGGTGGCGCCGCTCAGCCGCGTCACGCGGCAAACCGTCATCCCCGAATTGGTGCCGCAAGAAAGCTTGGTGAGTGCGATTTCGATGAACAGCATAGGCAACAACGCCTGTCAGGTTATGGGTCCGGTGCTGGGCGGCTTATTGATTGCCGGCTTGGGAATTGAAGCGGTGTTTTTTATTAACGCCGTCGGTTTTTGCGCAATCATATTTAGCCTGCTGTCGATCGACCTGCCGCGCCGACGCGGCGAGCGGAAAGACCTGAACATCCGCAAAGACATGAGCGAAGGGGCCCGCTATATCTGGCGTCAGCCGCTGGTTCTTGAAGTGATGTCGATCCAGCTTTTCTCGTTTTTTCTGGCGCTGCCGTTCAACCGCTTTTTCCCGGTTTTCGCCAAGGACATCCTCGACATCGGCGCGACCGGGTTGGGTTTGCTCCGGGCCAGCTTCGCCGCCGGCAACGTGCTCGGCGGATTGGGACTGATCTTTTTCGGCGCGGTGAAAAACCAACTCGGCCTGCTGCGCGCCTCCTCCGTGGCGCTGGCGCTCTCTTTGGTGCTGTTCGCTTACTCAACCTGGCTGCCGCTCTCGGTCGCGGCGCTGGTGTTGACCGGCGTCACGACGATGATATTCCGCTCCACGGGGCTGTCCGTGATTCATATCAACGTGTCGGACGAATTTCGCGGCCGCGCCATGGGGCTGTACCACATGGAGCTGGGATTTCGTTCCTTGGGCGCTCTCTTGCTGGGCTACATCGGCGGGATCGCAGGCGTTCCCTTGGCGATCGCCGCCGGTTCGGCCTCCTTCGGCGTCATCAGCTCGTTGAGTCCGTTCTATCGGCGCTATTTCGACCGGCGCAGCCACAGGAGTGCGGATTTGCGCCGCGACGATGAAGGCTTTACAGGTCCCCGAACGCGAATGTGACGATATTGCCGGATTCGTCGCCAGCCTGAAGAAAGATATCGTTGAGGTTCAAGAACGTTGCCGAGCGGGCATGAAGCGTATCCCGGTCATTTTTTTCGCCCTGATCTCTGCGGCATGTACAACTTTTCAGCGCACCCCATGGTCGCCGCTAGCGCCGTGCGCGCTCACCGGCTTTGCAGACACTGGAGGCTACCAAAGCGCCCAGATCGGCTTCGTGAGCGACGGCCTTAAGATCGGCGGCTTGCTTACCAAGCCGAAGGGCGACGGTCCGTTTGCGGTCTATGTGCACAACCATGGGGCGATGACGCGGGAGCAGGCGGGCGGCCCGTTATGGAGAACGGCTGGAGAGATCGAGTCGCGACTGGCCGCTGCGGGCTATGTTGTTCTCCGGGTCGCGCGGCGCGGCTATCTCGGTTCGGAGGGACTTGCGACCACCTATTGGGTGCGCGGCTCGCCGCTTCGGGTCGCGGACGTTATCAAAGGCGCCTACGATGAAGCGCGCGACGTGAATGCTGCGATCGAATATCTCTCACAGTGCCCGTTTGTCGACCGAACGCGCATCGCCGTCGGCGGCCACTCCCTGGGTGGCTTGGTCGCGGTGATCGCGGCGGCGAAAAATCCCCATGTAGCCGGCTTGGTGAGCGTCAACGGCGGCATCGCCTGGATTCAGAACGGAATTCAGCAAGGGTTTGCGGCAGTGAGGGAGGTCTGGCGCGCCGAGGCCGCCGGTTTGAGCGCGCCGGCCCTGTTGCTGCACGGCCAGGACGATGCGGTGATTACGCCCGAGTTGAGCCGCGAACTGGCCGCGCTCCTGCAGCAACGAGCTGCGCCGGTGACGCTAAAGATTTTCCCAGGCGATCACAGCGTCTACCCCATTGATGAAATCGTCAATTTTCTCGACGGTACGGTGAAACGGCGCTGACCGCACCCTCGGGTGCGAAACACTCGGCTCCCGTTGTGCAACGTTGCCGCCCGGTCTAAGATCGGCGCGTCGGAAGGGAAGGGACATGCATTATCGCGATCTCCGCGGCTGGCTCGAGGCGGTCGATTCCTTCGGCGAGCTGCGCCTGATCGAAGGCGCCGACTGGAATCAGGAGATCGGCGCGGTGGCCGAGGTTGCGGCGCAGTCCGATCCGCCGCCGGCGGTGCTCTTCGATAAGATCAAAGACTATCCCGCCGGCAGGCGCGTGCTCACCGGCATCCACAATCCCTCTCTCAAACGGCAATGTCTGACCAATCATCTGCCGCTGGACTTTTCGCGAGATCAATTCATCGAAGCGTGGAAACAGCGGCTCGATTATCCCCAGCTGCTGCCGCCGCGCGTCGTCGAGTCCGGCCCGGTGCTGGAAAATGTCCTGGAAGGAAGAGACATCGATTTGCTTGCGCTGCCGGCGCCGCACTGGCATGAGGGCGACGGCGGCCGTTACATCGGCTCCCTCAACGCAACGATCACGCGCGATTGGGACGACGGCTGGGTCAATGTCGGTTGCTATCGCGTGATGGTCCATGACCGCGACACCCTGGCCCTCTACATATCACCGGGCCACCACGGCAACATCCATCGGCAAAAATATTTCGATAGAGGCAAGCCCTTTCCCGTCGCGATCAGCCTCGGCCCCGACCCCCTGCTGTGGTTTTTCGGCCAGATGGAAATCCCCGCGGGCGAGTCCGAATACGACTATGCCGGCGGCGTGCGCGGCGAACCGTATGAGGTGATCATCGGCAAGCACACAGGACTGCCGATTCCGGCTTTTTCGGAGATCGTCGTCGAAGGAGAAGTCATCCCCGGCACAGCGGTTCCGGAGGGGCCGTTCGGCGAATTCACGGGATACTACGCCGGCGGCCGGCGCTCCGAGCCGATGCTCAAGGTCAAGCGATTGATGCATCGCCACGATCCCATCCTCACCGGGGCGCCGCCCTTCAAGCCGGCGCCCGGCGCGGAGAATAACCTGATTCGGGCGGCTTACATTTGGCACTATCTGGACAAAGCCGGTGTGCCGGACGTGCGAGGCGTGGCCTACCATCAGACCCGATTGCTGGTCGCAGTCTCGATCAGACAGCGCTACCCGGGGCACGCGCGCCAAGCGGCGCTGATCGCTTCGCAATGCCGCGCCGCGGCTTTGTTGACCCGCTACGTCATTGTCGTCGACGACGATATCGACATTTGGGACGCCAACGAACTGCTCTGGGCGCTTTGCACGCGCACCGATCCGGTGAAGGACATCGAGATTTTGCGGCGCTGCTGGAGCAATCCTATCGATCCGATCATCCCGCCGAGCGAGCGCGGCTTTCAATCACGCGGCATCATCGATGCCTGTAAACCGTATGAGTGGATGAATGATTTTCCGAAAGTGTCGGGCGCGAGCGCGGCATTGAAAGAAAGAGTGAAGGCGAAGTTCGGCGCGAGCCTGATGGCGCCAGGGAAAAAGCAGTAACCACAAAGGGCACATAGTTTACGGCGCGGCAGAGCCGCAGCCAAAGATTCGGAACCGGAGCCTATCACCGCAAAGTAACTCATGTACGGTTGGCGCAGGAAAATCTTCCTTTCGTCCCTTTCATCCCCTGGGGGTGTGAAAAATGATGAACCTCGCCCAACTCCACAAATCTCCCCGACCCCTCTTTTCCAGAGAGGGGGACCGGAGCTCGAATCATGCGCACTCTCAATCACTTAAAAAGAAGCGCCGCTTTCACGGTCCCCCTTTGAAAAAGGGGGAAACAGGGGGATTTGATTTTCACAGCTCCCCTTTTGCAAAGGCGGACCGAGGGAGATTTGAAGTGCTCGTTGTCGACCGAAACGAAGTAAAAACTATTTTCATAAGATGGCGCAAAGAGGGCAAAATTTTCACAATGCTGTCGCCCTGCTGCGACGCAGTAGTCCAGAGAAAAGACCAGTGGGAACAACATGATTGGCAGGCACGGTAGTTCTTTAGGAGTGATCGGCGCGTCGCGCTCTCCACGGCAACAGAGAATCCTCTTGTCGATTTTCCTTTTCGCGCTATTGTTTTTGCGCGCGACCGAGATTACGGCGCAGGCGGCTCAATCGCTCGAGCGCGTGCGCCTTACGGTGCCGGCGAAATCGCTGACGTTTTTGCCCTATTACTTCGGCAAGGCCCAAGGGTTCTTCGCTCGTGAAGGCGTCGATCTCGAGATCATCGTCATGCGGCCGCCGCTCGGAGTGACCGCGCTGGCCGCCGGCGATCTCGACTACTCGGCGGCGGGCGGCTTGTCGGTGCGCGCAGCGATGAAAGGAGTGCCGATCCGCACGGTTGCGTTCATTCAGACGCGCTTGAGTTTTAGCCTGATCGGGCAGCCCGGCATGACGCCGTCGCGCATCAACAATGTGTCGGTCAGCGGCATCGGATCGCTGGCCCATTATGCGGCGCAAACGGTGATGAAGCGCCTGGGCAATGAGAAGGTCAATTACGTCTCGACCAACACGACGGCGAACAGCTATTCGGCGTTGATCGGCAAGGCCACCGACGCGGCGATTTTAAGCCCGCCCTACACCTCGATGGCGACGCTTGCCGGCTATGCCGACCTTGGCAACACCTACGACGTGCGCGATCTCCAGGGCGGACTGGTGACGCGGCTGGACCATTTGAAGAGCCGCCAAGAGCAGGTGCGGGCCGTGCTTCGGGTAACGCTGCGCAGCATGGACGCGTTGGTCAAAGCCGAGGCCGACGCGGTTGCCTATCTGCAAAAAGACTTTGCCCTCGAAGCGAAGATCGCCGCGGACACTTACCGTATTCTGCGCCGGATCGTCAACGCCGACGGCGACATCGAAGAGCCGGTGCTGCAATCGATCATCGACAAGATTCGCCAGGAGTCGGGATACGCAGCGGAAGTGCCGCTCGATCGGCTGGTCGATCTGGCGCCGCTCAGAGCCGTCAAAGCGGAGCTGCGCAAGAAATAATCGAGGCGAAGATGACGGGTTGAGCATCGCCGAGCCGGGAGCTATTGCGCTAAAATGTTGCGCTGAGTAGGATCGCGAGCCGACGATCAGTGAAACGGAGGAGCTTATGAGGTATTTAGCCGGACTTTTTATCTTAACGTTTGTGTTGACGGCCGGACAGAGCGCCCGGGCCGACCTGCCGGACCGCCCGGCCAAACCCGAGAACCCGAACATGGTCGCCGGACGGAAGGCGCTCGACGCCAAGGACTACAAGGGCGCGCTCAACTATTTACTCAAAGCGGTTCAGGAATTGCCCAACGATGCCGACGCGCACAACATGTTGGGTTACGCCTACCGCAAGACCAACGCATTCGATAAGTCCATGGAGCATTACCAGCGCGCTTTGAAGATCGACGTGAATCACCGCAGCGCCCACGAGTACCTCGGCGAGTTGTACCTCGACCTCAATCAGCTCGGCAACGCCGAGAAACAACTGGCAGCCCTCAAAAAAGCCTGCCCGTTTTTCGGCCGGTGCGAAGAATTCGAGGATCTGAAAAAGGCGATTGACGAGTACAAGGCGAAGAAAAAATAGCGTTGAGCGTCTGGCGTCTAGGGTTTGGCGTTTTTTAGATGACGCTAGACGCAAAACGCGAGACGCTAGACGGCACGGGACGGGAGAGGTGCCATCATGACTGAAGAAGGCAAGGTGCGTATCGGATTCGTTAGCGGCGGGGCGAGCTCGATGCCGCACTACCATAGTTTCTTGCCGATCGTGCCCCAGGAGGTCGAGATCGATTTCCAGGGCTTGAATCTCTACGGCAAATCGCTTTACGAAATCGCCGATAAGAAAGAAATCATTCTGCGCCGGGTCAAAGAATTTATCGCCGCGCGCAAATGGGACGGCCTGATCCTCACCGCCGCGCCCACTGAAGTTCTGAATCCCGGTTTGTACGATGATTTGAAAGCCAGCGTCGCGATTCCATTCACGACCGCGCTCAACGCCTGCGTCGCGGCGCTGCGCGTTTATGCGGCGTCAAAGGTCCTTTTGTTGACGCCCTTCGACAAGCGCCTGAACGACCTCATTATCGACCATCTTGCCAACGCGGGCGTCAGCGCAGTTTCGCCCAATTCCTTCGACCAACTGGACGTGCCGAAACGCATGACGCCGGACGAAGTTTTCGAGCTGACCAAGCGGTGTATCGCGGCGGTGGACAAAGTCGACGCGATCTACTTCCAAGGCGCCGTTCTCGATCCGATCAAATGCCTCGAGCGCATCGAGTCCGAGCTGGACGGCACCGTCGTGGCGAGCAACCCGGCGATGTTCTGGTATGTGCTGTCAAAGCTCGGCAGAAAGTATCCGATGAACGGTTACGGCCGGCTGCTGCGCGATTGGCCAGCCATGAGTGAGTTGTAAGAAAGAAAGTTCTCCATGGTTGAAAAGCGAGCTGCGCTCTACCGCGCCGATCATGTCGGCAGTTTGCTGAGGCCGCCGGAATTGTTGCAGGCGCGCGAGCGCTATGAACGCGGCGAGTTGTCCGAGGCGGCGCTGCGCGCGGTGGAAGATCGCTGCATTACGGCGGCGGTAAGAATGCAGGAGGATATCGGCCTGCGCGCGGTGACCGACGGCGAGTACCGGCGCAAACTATGGAATGTCGACTTCGTGCGCAAGTTTGAGGGCGTGGTGGTTCGCGAAGGCTTTGCCAGCGATGCGGACAAATCATTTCAGGGCGGCGACGGCAGCGTCCAGCGCTCGCCGACGCGCTTCGAAATCGTCGGCAAATTGCGCCGGGTGCGCGAGCATGAAGTGGAGAATTTCAAATTCACTCGATCGGTGACGAAAGTAACCGCGAAAATCTCGATTCCATCGCCATCGGTGCTGCACTTTCGCGGCGGGCGCGGCAGCGTGAGCGCGCAAGCTTACCCCGACATGGATGCATTTTTCGCCGATCTGGCGCGCATCTACCGTGAAGAAATCGACGCCTTGGCAGAAGCCGGCTGCCGTTACCTGCAGATCGACGACACCAACTTGGCCTATCTTTGCGATGCTAAAATGCGCGCGGGGGCGAAAAAGATCGGCGCCGACCCCGATACCCTGCCGTCGCTTTATGCCAACTTGATCAACCGGTGCATCGAAGGGCGGCCGGCCGACATGGTCGTCTGCACGCACTTGTGCCGCGGCAATTTCGCCAGCGCCTGGGTGGCCGAGGGAGGCTACGATCCGATCGCCGAGGTGTTGTTCAACGAGCTCGAAGTGGACGGCTACTTGCTCGAGTTCGACACGCCGCGGGCCGGCAATTTCGCGCCGCTGCGCTATGTGCCGAAGCACAAGAGATTGATTCTTGGCCTGGTCAGTTCGAAGACCGGCGCGCTGGAAAATCCGGACAATCTCAAGCGGCGCATCGATGAAGCGGCGAAATACGTGCCGCTCGATCAGCTCGGCATCAGCCCGCAGTGCGGTTTTTCGAGCACCGTGGTCGGCAACAAACTGAGCGTCGAAGAACAGGTGGCAAAATTGCGCCTGGTCGTGGACGTCGCGCGCGACGTTTGGGGCGCCGTGTAGCGGCGCGCAACTTTTCGTGCGCGAAGCGCGTCCAAGCGACGGCGGCGGCGAGTCTGCGCATGGTCAAGCCTCAATCCATGGAGCTAGCCGGGGAATATGCGACGATCTCGCGGCAGGAGATCGCCGCGCGCGCGCAGGATCGGGCTTGGGTGCTGGTCGATGTCATGCCGCGGGAATCCTTCCAGGCTGCGCATATCGCGGGCGCCATCAATCTGCCGCTCGCGGACATCGATACCGATGCCGGGCGCATCCTCCCGAATCGTTCGCTGGAAATCGCCGTGTACTGTGCGGGACCGACCTGACCCAAAGGCAAGCAGGCGGTTAGCCTGCTTAAGCAAATGGGCTATACGCGGCTGCGCTACTATGTCGGCGGGCTGGAGGACTGGCTCGCAAATGGCGGCCCGATCGAATCCTCCATCGCCGCCGCGAAGTCCGGCAACGGCGCCGTAGCGGCTGCGCCGCCGCGGCGTCCGTCCTGGCTCGATCGCGTAGCGAACCTCTCGCTGGAGCGGCTCGCCGGTCTGTGGCTGGGCATGGTCCTCGCATGCGGCGTGATTTTCTGGCTTGCCGGCATTGCGGAAGGGTGGGGGCTGCAAGCGGGGAGTTCGCCGGTGCCGGCGAATTTCACAGGGCTCGGGACGGCGATCTACTTTAGTTTTGTCACCGCGCTCTCGATCGGCTACGGCGATGTGATTCCAGTCGGTGCGCTGCGCGTGCTGGCCGTGACTGAGGGCGCCGCCGGACTGTTGATCTTTGGCTGTGTGGTTTCAAAGCTGGTGTCGCGGCGCCAGGAGGAATTGACCGAAGAGATTCACCGCACCACTTTCGAAGATCGCCTCGATCGGGTGCGGACGAATCTGCACCTGGTCTTCTCGGATTTCGGTTCGCTGCAACAATTGCAAGCGGAACAAGGCGTGCTGCCCGAGGTGGTGCTGCATCGATTGGAAAGCACCGTCCGGGTCTTTTGCGGCGAACTTCAAACCGTCTACGACTTGCTTTACCGTTCCCGGTTGACGCCGGACGAGGAAACTCTGGAGTCGCTGCTAGCGAATCTGGTGATTTGTCTCGAAGCGCTCGCGGAGATCAACGGCTCCCTGCGCGTCGGCCGCTCGCCTGCGCTCCATGCCGCCCTCCATTCCATCAGCACTCTCGCCGATGAGATCTGCGGCGAGTGCGTACCGCGCCGATACGCGCCGAAACTGAAGCGTTCCTTGGATCAGATCCATGAACTGGCCGGACGGATTCGGTGACCGAGCCTTTTGCAACCGAGCGGCGTCGATTATAGACTCCAGCTTCGATGCTTCAGCAAATTTCAAGGACGGAGATCACCATGCAGGTTCGAATGCAATGGATAGCGGGGCTGCTGCTGTTGGTCTGGACGCTCGCGGGCTGCGCCGCGAGGTCCGACCGCACGGTGGGACAAAACATCGACGACACCAACACCACCGCGGCCGTGAGAGCGCGCTTGGCGCGCGATGAGATTTCAAGCTTGTTTCGCATCGACGTCGAAACCAACGTCGGCGTCGTCACTCTCACCGGCAACGTCAGAACCCCGGACCAAGTGCAACACGTGGAGAACATTACGCGCGGCGTAAAAGGGGTCAAGGACGTGATCAATAAACTGCAGGTCCAACCGGGCAAAACTCCGCCCAAATAGGCGAGCACCCATTGCCCTACTCGGTGGGCCAAGAGCCGCTACGCTCAGCGGCTCTCTCAAGCATCGTATCTAACGCGGCGGTTGCTGTCCCAAACTCGGGGCAGTCTGACGCTGCTCGGCTTCCGAAAAGGGACAGCTCTGCGCGTTTCATTCGGCGCCTGATTCAGTTCCGCCGCTTGGAGAGTGGCATGCTTCCTGCGACCTTCCTCCGTCAGAATAGGAGGAAGGTATGAGTAAGCTAGCCAACGAAAAGGGAGCCATTGGTTGGATTTTGCTATGGCTGCTCGGAGTGCCGATCCCGCTGCTGGTGCTTTTTTTTCTGCTCCGTGGTTGCACTTGAGAACGATACGCTCTTCACCAGATACGAACCCGTTCTCGTGTCCCGGCTGTCCTAAATGATCGGCGCTGGCATTGGGCTTGCGGTGTTCTAGGTGAGGAGGGTTTTGCTTATGCCTGGACGCGAGGCAGTTTCGAGGCGGATCGCGCCTGCGCTATGCATCGTATCGCTCGCCGGCGTTTTCGCGACCGTTGCAGCGCCGCTCAACGCTCAGCACAGCTGGTCTTACGGCATCAGGAAAATAGGCTTGCTCAACGCGGGCGAAGGTGTGCTGTGGCCGCCGGCGCATCAGCAGGATAGCGCGGCAGACGCTTTGCGGAGCGGAGCGCCGCCGGGCCTGGTGACGGCCGAAGCCGTGCTGGAGAGCGCCGTTTACGATAACGCGAACCGAAAAATCGGCGCCGTCAAGAAAGTTTTCATCGATCCGCAGAGCGGACGAGTTGAACGGATCGGCATCAAACTGGAAGCCGATCAGAGCCATGAGACTCACTCGGTGGCCTGGAATCAATTCAGAGTGATGCGCCGCGCCGATGCCGATCTGGCGCTGATCCTCGACGACTCGGCAAGGTCCGCCGTGCGGCTCGCGGGCGAGCGAGCGGAGATCGATGCGGCGCGGCTCAGCGCGCGGCAGATTCGCGCAGTGCAGCAGCAACTCAAAGCGCGCGGTCACCCGGTCGGCGATATCAGCGGCGAGTGGAACCAGCAGACCGAGAGCGCGATCCGCAACTTTCAAAAGGCGCAAGGCATTCCGGTGAGCGGCCGGCTGAACGAGCAAACCGTCAAACGGCTCGGCTTGGATGCCGACGAATTTCGTCCGCGCCAACCGAGCTAAAAAAAAGGGACAGCCCCGCCCGGGGTGTCCCTTTTTTCGCCCGCCGAAATTTTCGTCACCAGCTTCGGGTGAGATAGTCCGCGAACGAAAAAACCAACAGGTGAGCCAACCAGATCAAACCGGCGCCGGCGAATAGCAGCGTCAGGCGGGGGCTGTGGCGAAGGTGCATGAAATAAGTCGCCACCAGGATCGCCTTGATCGTCGCGATGGCGAGCGCGGCAAGGTTGTTCCATTGAGCGCCGAGATCCACGAAAGCGGCGCCGGCGGTGACGAGGGTGAGGGCGAGGAGCGCGGCGAAGACGAGGTAGTAGGTTTTGACGGTGATCACGCTAGTTCTCGGGTCGCACCGAACTAAACCTTTTGATTAGCTCACGCCGATCGGCGGGCGTCGAGCCCGTAAAGCCTGGCGCGTACGAAAACGCCAGACACGGTACGCCAAACGCTAGACGCATTTCGTTCCCATCGCTATTGATGCCGGCCGAGAAGATAAAAAAGGGGGAAAAGAAAGATCCAGATGATGTCGACGAAATGCCAGTAGAGCCCGGCGAGCTCCACCGGGGTATGGTAGGCGCTCGTGTAGCGGCCGCGCCGGGCCGCGCCAAACAAGACCGCGAAGACAGCGATGCCGATAATCATGTGGAGCGCGTGCATGCCGCTCATGGCGAAGTAGAAGGAATAGAAGATCGCCGCCTGCCGGTCGCGTTCGTTGGCCAATACCAAGTTGATTCCGGGCACCAGGGTTTCTTCATACTTGTGGAAGTATTCGGTGAATTTGATGGCGAGAAAAATCGCGCCCAGGAACATCGTCAGCGCGAGCATGCGCTGGAGCAGGCGGCGATCGTCACGCTGCGCTGCGTGAACCGCGAGCACTACGGTCAAGCTGCTGCCGATCAGTATCGCCGTATTGAGGGTGCCGAGCACGATGTCCATATGGTTGCTAGCCTCGGCGAAGACGCCGGCGAATCGATAGCGGTAAACCGCATACCCCAGAAACATGCCGCCGAAAAACATGACCTCCGTGGCGAGAAACGCCCACATGCCCAGGCTGGCGGCGTCGTGCTGTTGTTCGATGTCGTCGAACTGATGCGCGAGCAGGTCAGACGGCGGCGCCGCGTTCGCGCTCCGCTGGATAGACATAGACTTCCTCCGTCACGATCGGAGTGGTCGGAAAATTCTCGGTCGGCGGCGGCGATGGCGTACGCCATTCGAGACCGCTCGCGCCGAAAGGATTGGCGCTTGCAAGCGGGCCGTAACGCATGGACCAGACCATGTAAATCATCGGGATCAGATAACCGACAGCCAGAATCGACGCGCCCGCCGAGGACATGACGTTCAACACCTGGAACTCCTCCGGGTAGGCATAGTAGCGCCGCGGCATGCCGAGATAGCCCAGAATGAACTGCGGAAAAAAAGTCAGGTTGAAGCCGACAAAGATCACCAGGGCGGCGAATTTGGCCCATCCCTCGGGATACATGCGGCCGGAAATTTTCGGCCACCAAAAGTGCAAGCCGCCGAGGTAGCCCATGATCGTGCCGCCAACCATGATGTAGTGAAAGTGCGCCACCACGAAGTAGGTATCATGCACGTGGACATCGAGCCCAAGGGTGGCCAAAAACAGCCCGGTCAAGCCGCCGATCGTGAACAGGCCGATGAAGTACAGCGCGTAGAGCAGCGGCGTATCGTAAGAGATGGAGCCCTTGTAAAGCGTCGCCGTCCAGTTGAAGACCTTGATGGCCGACGGGATCGCCACCAGCATGCTCAACAACGAGAAAACCATGCTGGCGTAGACCGACTGCCCGCTGACAAACATGTGATGGCCCCAGACGAAAAAACCCAAGACGGCAATGGCGATGCTGGCGAAGGCGACGAAGTGATAGCTGAAAATGCGTTTGCGCGAAAAGGTCGTGATCAGCTCGCTGATCACGCCCATGGCCGGAAGGATCATGATGTAAACCGCCGGATGAGAGTAAAACCAGAACAGATGCTGAAAGAGAACCGGATCGCCGCCCAGGTCGGGATTGAAGATGCCCAGACCGAAGACGCGTTCGAGCGCCAGCAGGACGATCGAAATCGCCAGCACCGGCGTGCCGAGGAGAATAATCACGCTGGTGGCGTAATGCGACCAGATGAACAGCGGCAGGCGAAACCAGGTTTGGCCGGGCGCGCGCATGGTATGGATCGTGACGATGAAATTGAGCGCCGTCATGATCGAAGAAAAACCGACGATGAAGGCGCCGAGAGCGGTGGCGACCACGTAGGTGTTGCTCGAGACGGTGCTGTAGGGCGGATAGAAGGTCCAGCCGGTGTCGACGCCGCCGGCGAGCAGGGCGCCGAGCATGAACAGGGCGCCGAGGATAAAGACGTACCAACTCGCCAGATTGAGGCGCGGAAAAGCGAGATCGCGCGCGCCGAGCATCATCGGCAGCAGAAAGTTGCCCAAGACTGCGGGTATGGCCGGTATCAAGAACAGGAAAATCATCACGATGCCGTGCATCGTGAAGAGCTTGTTGTAAGTCTCGGCCTGGACCAAATCGCCCTCGGGGGTGAGCAGCTCGATGCGAAACATCACCGCCGCCGCTCCGCCGACGAAAAAGAACAGCGTCACGGCGCCGAGGTAGAGCAGCGCGATGCGCTTGTGGTCTTTGGTCAGGAGCCAGGAACGGATGCCGTAGTTGACGTTGAGGTAGTTCGCCATACGGTTAAGGCGTTTGCCGTCGAGCGTCTAGAGTTTGGCGCTGTCCGATCGATTTGATGTAGGCGAGGAGTTCTAACAGATCCTCCTCGCTGACACGGCCCTGAAACGACGGCATCAGGGTTTGAAAACCAGCGGTAATTTTGGCCTGCGGTTGGAGAATCGATTCGCGTATGTAGGTTTCGTCGGCGTGCACGGTGCGGCCGTCCTGCAGGCGCACTTCGCTGCCGAAAACGCCGCTCAACATCGGACCGATGCCCTGGCGCTGTTGCAGATGGCAGGCGGCGCAGCCGAGCTGTTGAAACAAGCGGAAGCCGCGGTCTGCGGCCGAGCCTTCGGCGCGCGGCGATGTCGCCGCCGCTGCCGTCCCCGCACCTTGCAGCTCGCCGCTCAGCCAGGCGGCGTACTGCGCCGGTTCGAGCACGACGACGCGGCCGATCATGCCCGAATGCAGCGTGCCGCAATACTCGGCGCAGAACATGTGAAACCTGCCGGTCTTGGTAGCCTCGAACCAAACGGTCGTGTAGCGGCCCGGGACGGCATCGTATTTGACCCGAAACGCCGGCACGAAAAAACTGTGAATCACATCTTCGCTGGCGATGACGAGCTTCACCGGCTGCCCGACGGGGACGTGCAGCTCGTTGATCTCGCGCTGGCCGTCGGGATGTTGAAACTTCCACATCCATTGCCGCCCGACGACGAAGATCTCGAGCGCGTTGTCGGGCGCCCGCGACATGGAGAAGTAGACGCTCGCGCCCCAAAAAAACAGCACGAGCGTCAGCGCGAGCGGTACGACCGTCCAGATGATTTCCAGCCTGAGATTGTCCGCCACCAGGTGGGGCGCATGGGGCTCGTCGGTTTTGTGATGGTACTTGACGGCGAAATAAACCACCGCAATGAAGATCACCAGGGTAAAAAAAAGGCTGACGCCGACGAGAAAAAAATAAAGCGCATCGACCCGTCCGGCGATCGTCGATGCCTGTTCGGGAAAGAGGGGCAGATTGAAGCGCATTTAAAAGTGGGCGAACAGTGAGGCGTTTTCGGAACGCGCCCGCTTGTCTAGTGTCCGAACGTCGTTCGGGCCTTTGGCGTCAGACGCTAGACTCTGAACGCGAGGCGGAATGCGCGCGTCGCTGCCGCTCGCGCAACAGCAAAATGCCGATGATGATGGCGATGCCGGCGACTGTCGCGACAGCCGCGAGCCGAAGGACGCTGAGAATCGCGAGCGTGTAGCGTCCCTGGGCGGGATCGTAGCGGTAACAGAGCATCAGCAGGCGATCGAGCGGCGAGCCGATGCGATTGCCCGAGGCTTCGATCAACGCCAGGCGCAAGTCTTTGGGAGGGAAATCGATGCTCGAGAAGTAGCGCGAAATTCTTCCGGAGGGCGTGATCACCGTGGTGTTGGCGGCGTGCATGAATTCGGTCTTGCCGTCGACGGCGCGGGCGCGATAGCGAAAACCCGCGGCGTCGGTGAGGGCGGCGATCGCCTCGGCGGTGCCGGTAAGAAAATGCCATTCGCCGGTGGGCCTCAAGGCGGCCTTTTTTTGCCCGGCCAAGGCAGGCTTTTCCGCCGGATCGATGCTCACCGCCAGAACCCGGTAATCCGCACCGGCCAGACGCAATACGCGCAGACTGCGCGCGAGCCCTTCGAGCACCAATGGGCAGAGCTGCGGGCAATCGAAATAGACGAACGCCAGCAGCACCGGCCTGCCGTCGAAGTAATGACGTAACGGTACGCGGGTGCCGCTTTCGTCGGTAAAGGCGAGATCGAGCGGCAGCTGATGATCCAAACGCTCCTCGATAACCACGGTTTCGAGCAGAGCCTTCCGGCTATCGGCATCATGAGCGAAGCTGTACGGAACGATCATGAGAGTCAAACCAACGACCGAAACAAGAAGCGGTGACATATCGGCGCGTGAGCGAAACAAACTTCAGTCTAGCGTCTAGCGTTTTCGAAACGCCAGACTCTGGACGCCAGACGATCCTTTTTCATTGGCCGGGAGCGCTCTTCGGGATAGTGCAGTTCACTTCTTCGCCCGCTCGGCGATGATCTCCATGGCGCGCTCTATGGGAATGCGGACAACGCCCTTTTCCTTATCGATCCAGGCATAGCCGCTGAGAATTTTCTCCTCGGCAGCGCGCATGTTGTCCATGTCCGCGCGCGGCGCGATCTGCAAACGGGGGGACTCGGTCGCCGGGGCGCTCTGCGGGAAACTTCGGGCGGCATGGCCGCGGCGGATTTCGCGCTCGTGATAATGGCGGAAAAGCCAGAGCAAAAATGCCAAGATCAGCACGACCAGGAGCGCCAGCCCGATGCTCCAGTAAGCGATGCGCCGCAGATCGACATCGCTATGCTCGTGGCTCACTTCGGGGTTGTCTAATTCGGGCGCGCCGGCGTGCTCAGCCATAGGACTTAGGAGAGCGTCTAACGTTGGCGTCTGGAGTCTGGTGTTAAGAACAAGCAGCCCATTAATGGCTACCAATACCTAGGAAGTGCTCGCCATCGCGGTTTGCGCGCGAGCGTTGCCGGCGGGCAGGAGCGGGCGGCGGGCGAGCTGGCGAAAAAACACCGCCAGCCAAAGCCCGCCGAGGCCAACCGGGGCGGCGATATCCATCCAGTGAAGATAGAAGCTGCCCGGATGAAACGCCGGCGCCGTGTACCAGAAAATGTCCACGAGCCGCATGAATACGATCGCTGCGGCGACGGCCCCAAGCAAAGGGGCGCGCCCTTTGATCTGGCGCGAGAGCAACAGCAAAAACGGCGCGGCAAAGTGGAACACGATCAATAGGGCGATGACCCACTGCCAGCCGCCGCGGTTGCGCCGCAGGTACCAAGAGGTTTCTTCCGGCAGGTTGCCGGACCAGATGATGAGCCACTGCGAGTAGGCGAAGTAGGCCCAGAGCAGGACGAAGGCAAGCAGGAGATTGCCGAGATCGCGAAAAGGATCGGTTTCGGCGGCGGCCGGCAGCGGCGTGCGCGCATGCGCCAGGGCGGCGAGCATAATGGCGAAAGCGAACGCCGCAAGGCCGTGGCCGGCAAAAAAATGAACGCCGTATATGGTCGAATACCAGTGCGGCTCGAGCGACATGATCCAATCGATGGACGCGAAGGTGACCGTCAACACGAAGAGCACCAGACCGGGCGCGCTGGCGAGCCGCTGACGGGCGAGCAGGCGCGAATCCGCGCTCCGATCCTGCCCGGCGGACGAGCGCGAAAACATCCAGGCGGCGCCGACCCAGAGAATAAAATAAATAGCGGCGCGGAGGATAAAAAAAATCGGATTGAGATAGGCCGCTTTGTGTTCCAAGAGCGGATCGTGCCCGCGCGCCTCGGGCCGCGCCCATTCGTACAAGCCGGGAAGGCCGAAGAGCAGCGGCACAAACAAAAGCGCCATCCAAGGCAAGGTCATCATCCCGGACTCGAGGAAGCGGCGGATGACGACGCCCCAGCCGCCGCCGGAAAGGTTGTGCAGCATGATGATTCCGAGGCAGCCGAGGCCGATGCCGAGCCAAAAAAGATACGCAAAGAGGTAGGACTGAAAAAATTGTTGCCGATCGAGAAAAACGCCTCCCAGCGCGCAGAGCGCCAGCGCCAGGACGCCGGCAATCAAGCAAGGGCCTTGAACGCGCTGCCAGTTTTCCATGGGTAACGTCAGCCTTAAGACATCAAGCTGAAGCGCTCACAACGGTCGATGAAACCCCGCTGGTTCATGAAGCCCCGCCCAACTCCATAAATCTCCCCTTACCCCCTCTTTGGAGATCGAACCCTCATTCAGTCGAAAAAAAACGCCTATTTGATCAGTCCCCCTTTGAAAAAGGGGAAATAGGAGGAAATAGGGGGATTTGATTTTTTTCACAGCTCCAGGGTTTTTTTGGCCACTCGGCGCCGCACGAGCGATGGGAATGTTTTCCACAGGTGAAAAACTCGCGGCGCTAGACTCCAGACGCTCAACGTTCCGTCAAGCGATCGCGTTCTTCTGCCCGGACTTCGTTCAGCGTCGCGTTCTGACTTAATTGAAGCGCGCGGATGTAGGCGATGATCGCCCATCGATCCGCGGCGGGTACTTGGCTGGCATAGCTCGGCATCGCGCCGAAACCTTGCGTGATCACGCGAAAGAAATGGCCGACGGGCTGTTTGCGCAAAATCTCGCTGTGGTAGGAAGCGGGCCGCGGAAAACCGCGCTGCACGATCATGCCGTTGCCGGAGCCGGTGCGATCGTGACAGGGCGAGCAGTAGATGTTGTAGCGTTCCTGGCCACGGCGCAGCGTTGCCAGGGTAACCGGGATGGGGAACTCAACCGCGATCGCGGTCGTCGATCCGCCGGCATAAAGCTGCTCGTCATCGCGCAACTCACCGCGCGCCACCGTACCCTCGACCAGCGGGCGGGCCGATTGTCCGTCGGCCCAGAACACGCTTGGCTCCAACGGATCGTAACGCGGCTGCTCGGCCATCTGCTGGCGGCAAGCGGCGAGCGCGCTCAGGGCGAGAACGGATGCGAGGATGAAGGCTAGAGGACGGCGGATGGCAGCGAAGACGCGAGCGAGTGCAAAACCGGTTTCGCGATTGTCGATCCTCGAGCGGCGATTTTCGGCGTTCTGCAGATTCACATCTCCACTTCGGTTACCGATCTCGGCCCCATGCGATCGAGAAAGCGCCAGGTGTCGTCGCGGGAGAACCGCGGATCGGCGGCTTCGATGCAAAGAAAAAAGCGATCGCGCGTGGCGAGGGCGAAGCGAGGCGCGTTGAACAAGGGATGATGCGGCATCGGCAATCCGTTCAAAGCGAGCATGCCGAGGACGGCAAAGAGACCGGCGCTGAGAATGGTCAACTCGAAGGTCACCGGAATAAACGCCGGCCAGCTGTGCAGCGGCCGGCCGCCGATATTGAGAGGGTAATCGATCACCGAGACATAATATTGCAGCGAATAGCCGAGCGCGGCGCCGAGGATGCCGCCGAGCAAGACCAGCGGCGCCATCCAGGTTTGTCCTAATCCCAGAGCGTCATTCAATTCTTCGACGGGAAAAGGCGTATAGGCGTCCATTTTGCGATAACCGGCGGCGTGTGCTCGACGCGCTGCGGCGACCAGATCGGACGGATTGTCGAACTCGGCTAGAAGGCCGTAGAGGGGAGGAGTGAGTGATGAGGGGTGAGGGGCGAGGGATGACGCGTCGGCCGCCTGCGGTGATTGTTTTTCCATACGCTTCGCGCTTATCCTTCCCGGCCGCCCTTAACTTCCGCTGCCGGGAGCAGCGTGCGCATCTCGAAAATCGAGATCATCGGTAGAAGCCGAATGAACAGAAACATCAGGGCGAGAAACAGTCCGATGGTGCCGACGAAGGTCGCCCAGTCCCACGGGGTGGGCAGATAATTGCCCCAGGACGAGGGCAGAAAGTCGCGATGCAAACTGGTGATGACGATGACGAAGCGCTCGAGCCACATGCCGGTGTTGACGATCAGCGCAATGATAAATAGCGCGACGGTGTGCGAGCGAATGCGCGCGGACCAGAGCGCCTGGGGAACGATGACATTGCACAGCATGAGCGCCCAGTAAGCCGGCGCGTACGGACCCGTCAGGCGATTGACGCTGGTATACATCTCGAAGCGATTGCCGCTGTACCAGGACATGAAGCCTTCCATCATGTAGCCGTAGGCGACGATCAAACCGGTGGCGAGCATGACTTTGGCCATGTTCTGCAAATGGCGCTCGGTGATGAAATCGTGCAGGCCGTAGGCGGCGCGCAGCGGGATCGCGAGCGTGAGCACCATCGCGAAACCAGAGTAAATCGCGCCGGCCACGAAATAGGGCGGAAAAATCGTCGTGTGCCATCCCGGCAGCAGGGCCACGGCAAAATCCAAGCTGACTACCGTATGAACCGATACCACCAGCGGCGTCGCCAATCCGGCAAGCAGCAGGTAAGCGGTTTCGTAGCGTTGCCAGTGACGCGCCGAACCGCGCCAGCCCATCGCCAGCATGCCGTAAATGATGCGCCCGGCGCGGCTCTGCGAGCGATCGCGTAAGGTGGCCAGATCGGGGATCAATCCGACGAACCAGAACAAGAAGGAGATCGTCATGTAAGTCGAGACGGCAAACACGTCCCAGACCAGCGGGCTGCGAAATTGCGGCTGCAGTCCCATCGTATTCGGATAGGGAAACAGCCAATAAAAAAGCCAAGGGCGGCCGAGATGCAGAATCGGAAACAATCCTGCGCAGGCGACCGCGAACAATGTCATGGCTTCGGCGAAGCGATTGATCGATGTGCGCCACTCCTGGTGCAAGAGGAGCAGGATCGCGGAAATCAATGTGCCGGCGTGGCCGATACCGATCCACCAGACGAAATTGACGATGGCGAACCCCCACGCCACCGGCACGTTGACGCCCCAGATGCCGACGCCGCGGACAAACAGATAAGCGACGGCGAAAAGCAGCAGCAGGACGAGCGTAAACGCGGCGGCGAAGCCGCCCAACCAGCCCCAGCCCGTAGGACGCTGCAGCACAATCGCGCCGATCTTCTCGGTAACCGAGCCGAACGTATGGCCGGGCGCGATGAAAGGGGAATGCGGTTCGGAAGCAGGTTTGTCTTGGAACTGCATCTCTCGATTCGGTCGAGCTTCTGGGGTCCAGCGTCTAACGTTTGGCTTTGTCGTTTTCGCAGATGGCAGACATGGTCTAGCGTTTTCGGGAACGCCAGACGCGAGACGCTCGACGTTATTTCTTACCCAGTTCCGGGTTCGGATTTCTTACCGCAGCCAAATAGGTGGTGCGCGGCTTCGTGTTCAGCTCTTCGAGCACGCCGTAATCGCGCGGATCGGCTTTGCGCCGGCTCACTTCACTGTCTTTGTCGTTGGTATCGCCGAACACGATCGCCTGCGCCGGACAGGCTTGCTGGCAGGCGGTGGCGATCTCGCCGTCGCGCACGCGCCGGCCGGCCTTTTCGGCCTCGATCTTGGCGTGATTGATGCGCTGCACGCAGTAGGTGCATTTTTCCATCACCCCGCGGCTGCGCACGGTGACGTCGGGGTTGCGCAGAGCTTTCAGCGCGGGCGTTTGCCAGTCGGAGTATTGCAGGAAGTTGAAGCGCCGAACCTTGTAAGGGCAATTGTTGGAACAGTAGCGGGTGCCGACGCAGCGGTTATAAACCATGTCGTTCAGGCCTTCGGCGCTGTGGGTGGTCGCGGCGACCGGGCAAACCACTTCGCAGGGCGCCTTCTCACAGTGCATACAGAGCATCGGCTGCAAATAAGTTTCCGGATCTTCCGGCGCTCCGGCGAAATAAGTATCGATCCTCAGCCAATGCATCTCGCGCGAGCGCAGCACCTGTTCCTTGCCGACCACCGGAATATTATTCTCGGCCTGGCAAGCGACCACGCAGGCGTTGCAGCCGATGCAGGCATTAAGGTCGATGGACATGCCCCATTTGTAGCCCTCGTATTCGTACTCCGGATAAAGCGAAGGATGGCTTGATTCGCCTTGGGCAAAATCGGGCCGCGCCTTGAACTCTTCCAAGGTAGCAGCGCGCACGACGTTGCGCCCCTCAATGGCTTGATGGGTTTGGGTAGCCGCCAACGCGTAGGACGCGCCGGTCCGCCGGATATTCGCGCCGGGCGCCGACCAGAGCGCGTCGGCGGTACGCAAACGATAGGCGTCATAGCCGACGACGCTGCCGACCGGACCGACGCGGGAACGGCCATAGCCAAGCTGCAGCTCGACGGTGTTGTCGGCTTGTCCCGGGACGATCCAGACCGGGGCGCGAAGCACGCGGCCGTTGAGCCTTATCTCGATCACCTCCGTGTTGACGCTGCCGCCGCGATAGCGGACGTCGGTAGCCACGCCCAGACGTCTCGCCGTTGCCGGGCTCAGATAAGCCGCGTTGTCCCACGTTATTTTGGTGAGCGGTTTGGGCAGCTCCTGGAGCCAGCCGTTGTTGGCGAAGCGGCCATCGAACAGCGACGGATCGGCGCGGAAGAGAATTTCGATCTCCCTCACCCAACCCTCTCCCATCGGAATGGGCGAGGGCGGGACTGGTCTTACTGGCTCAGGCAATTGCGTTCCTGCGGCAGACGGTTCGGGTGAGGGCGCAGCCGATGATTTTAAATTTGCCATAGTAGCTTTTAGATCGACCGAAGCCGCGGCCAGATTTGCAATTTTTGATGTTAAATTTTTAATTTCATCGAACGCGCTTCCTTCGACGATGCCGTCATGCAGGCTCTGGCGCCACCAGCGCTCGAATTCGGCTTCGGCTCGAGCGCTCGTTTTACGCCAGTACGCGCGCACGATCGCGTACGGATTCTGCTCCGGCTGGCCGGTTAAAACCGCGAGCAATTCGTGCGCCGTTCTGCCGTCGTAAAGCGGCGCGATCAACGGCTGGAGAATCGTCACGCTGCCATCATAGGCGCGCACATCGCTCCACGATTCGAGGTAATGGGCCGCCGGGACGTGCCACCGGCAGAGCGCTGAGGTCTGGTTGAAATCGAGGCTCAAGTGAACGCTCAGCGGCACTTTGCCGAGGCTCGCGGCAAAATCGAGATCCGCGGGTGCGTTGTACGCCGGATCGCCTTCGATCATGAGCAAAATCGAAACGCTGCCGCGCTCGAGGTCTTGCGCCAGCTCGCGCAGCGAAGCGATGTGATCGACCAGCTCGGCCTCCACCGGCTCGGTGTACACCACGGTTCGGCCGACGTTGCCAAGCGCATCGTTGAGCAGATGGCCGAGCACGTGGATTGCAGTCGGCTGACTTTCGCTGACCAGAACGAGGCTCGTGCCGCGATGGCGCTGCAAGTCGGCAGCGAGCGCGTCGAGCCAGCGCGTGCGCTCGGCGTCCAGAGTCGCGGCGGCGGTTTCGCCGCCGACGCCGAGCCGGGCCGCCAGGGCGCGGGCAAAAATTGCGCTCTCGCTCGGCGTTAGCGCCAAACGGTGATCGGCCAGAGCACCGGCGCTGCTCGGCGTGCTCTCCACCGCGTAGAGCCGATTCATCGGCTTGCCGGCACCATCGATCCGGCGGCGCGCGGCGAAATCATGGGCGTAACGTAGGTGGCCCGGAGCGCAGGAGAGCAGCTCGGCGCCGAAGGCGACAATCGTATCGGCGCCGCCGAGACGATACTGGGTTTCGACGTAGCGGCCGAAAGCCGCCAGAGCCCCGGCGCGGCTGTGATGTTTGCCGGCTGGTTCATACTGGTGCCACTTGGCGCCGGGAAATGTTTTGAGCAGCGCGCGCAACTGCTCGGCCAAGGTCGGCGAGCTGACCGTTCCGGTTAATATGCGCAGGCCCGCGCCGCGCTTGTTTTTCTCGCCTTTGAGAGCCTGGTGCAGAGCAGCAACGAAGGCGGTCCAGGGGCGGATTCTTCCTTTATAGGTCACGGCTTTGGAGCGCGCCGGATCCCAAAGATCCAGCACCGAGGCCTGCGCGAAGGCATCGGTGGCGCCGAGGCTCGCCGGGTGGAGCGGATTGCCTTCGACTTTGGTCGGCCGCCCCATGTGGCTCTCGACCAGTAAACCGGTGCCCAGGCCGGCGAGCGGCATCGCGGTGGCGAAGTAGAGCGGCCGCCCGGGCACGATCTCCTCGGGCTGGCGCACGTACGGCACGATGAGTTCGCTCGGCGGGCGCCAGCAGCCGTTCAAACCGGACAACGCCAGCGAGGCGCCCATCAGTTGCAGAAAGCGGCGCCGGCTCAGCGGATCGAGCAAGGCTTCGGCCTGACTCGGAAACTCGCGGCGCACCATCTGGCGAAACTCTTCGCGGTCGGCGTACTCTTCGAGACTGCGCCAAAAATCATTCATTCAAATGGGGCGTTTGCCGTCTAGCGTCTAGCGTTTGGAGTTTTCGGGAAACGACAGACCCTAGACTCTGAACGCCAGACGCGAAATCAGCGGTGGCATGTCGAACAACTGGTGAGCACTTCGACGCTGCGGATGTTGTAGCGCTTGATCAGTTCGCGGCCGAGACTGGCTTGATCGGGCGGCGGCTGCCACTGCATGTTGAACACCTCTTCACGGGGCCGCAGAAAGCGCTCGGGATGGCGGTGGCAGTTGAGACACCACTCCATTTGCAAGGTTTCGGCTTGCCGCATCAGCGCCATGCGGTCGACTTGACCATGGCAGGTGGCGCAGCCGACGCCCTTCGCAACGTGAATGCTGTGATCGAAATAGACGAAATCGGCGAGATTGTGAACGCGCGTCCAGCGGATCGGGGCGCCGATCTGGAAACTGTCGCGCACCGGTTTCAGCACGTCGCTGCCGGACCAGATCTGCGCATGGCAAGTCATGCACGTGGCGGTCGCGGGGATTCCGGCGAATGACGAGGTTTCCACCGACCCATGGCAATAGCGGCAATCGATCCCCAGACCGGCGACGTGATGCTCGTGGCTAAACGGCACCGGCTGGACACGCGTCACTTCGACTTCAGTGACGTAAGAGGATCGGCTGATTTGAGCGAGCAGCCAGAGCGAGCCGAGCAGCAGGAAAAGCACGCCGAAAATGCTCAAGCGCGAAAGCGTGTTCGTGCTGCGGTGAAAAATCTGCATGAGCTAAATGAAAGTTACGGCTGGAAGGCTGGTACGAAGCGAAGCGATGGAACGGGAGAGCATCTGACAAACTTCCGTCCGCTCGCGATGCCTCCCTGCACCCCGTCGAAACCAAGTTGAGCAACCCATATGCCATTGACGGGGATTTTTGACTGGATGCATTGCCGCGCCAAGCTTCGCGGCATGGGCTTTGCTCGATTGTTTTTTGGCGCGCGGGCGCCACAAGAAAAAGGATTGTTCTTTGTGTATGTTGCCCGATCGCCATCGCTGCGGCGCGATGGCAAAATTTTGATTCTGCTCACGAAGCGACGGATAAATATTCGTTTTTCGACCGCTTTTTACGAGAAACTATCGCTCCGAGTCGAGGCGACGTTGCGGATGTGAGACAAAAGACGGATGTACCGTCCTACAACGGGGACAGGACTTTTCTTCAGCCTTGCGACTCTCGCCGCGTGAAGAACCAAACCTAACGCGCTGTCCGCACATGCATGAGCTTCCCGACAGTTTAAATCTCCCTTTCCTCGATGAGCTTTACCGAGAGTACTCGCGCGACGCCGAGCTGGTCACACCCGAGTGGCGCGAGTTTTTTCGTTCCATCGGCGCGAATGGCGAAAGAGAGCCGCGCCAAGATGATCGGACCAGCGGCGCGGCGAAAGTGCGGCCGAGCGCGCCGGCAAACGCGGATGCGGAGCTGCGCGCCGCGGTCGAGCGGTTAATCTATAGCTATCGCGCGTTCGGCCATCTCATCGCTGCGATCGATCCTCTCGACCGGCCGCGGCAGCCTCGAGCCGAGCTGGATCCGGCCTCTTATGGATTGACCGGCGATGGTGCAGATCGGCAGTTGGGCGGGCTGAGCAGCGCCGGTCCGATCACGGTGGCCGCTCTGGTAGAGCGTTTGCGGCGGAGTTACTGCGGCGCGATCGGCGTCGAGTTCATGCACATCGGCGACGGCGACATCCGGGGTTGGGTGATCGATAGAATGGAATCGGGCGGCGTGCTCGCGCCGCTGAGCGAGGCGGAGCAACTCAGGGTGCTCGACCGGCTTACCGAAGCGGCGTTTTTCGAAGAGTTCATTCGGAAAAAATTTCCCGGCGCCAAGAGTTTTTCTCTCGAGGGGAGCGAAAGTTTGATCGCCTTCCTCGACTTCGCCATCGAGCAAGCCGCCCAGGCGGGGGCGCGCGAAATCGTTTTCGGCATGGCCCATCGCGGCCGTTTGAACGTGCTCGCCAACGTTATCGGCAAGGGCGCCGATGATATTTTCCGCGAATTCGAAGACGCCGATCCGGAAGCGTTTATCGGCCGGGGCGACGTGAAATATCACCTCGGCCACAGCGCCGACCGCGAGACAATGTCCGGCGCTCGCGTGCACCTCTCGCTCTGTTTCAACCCGAGCCATCTCGCCTTTATCACGCCGGTCGTGCTCGGCAGAGTGCGCGCCAAGCAGGACCGTACCCAAGATCGATCCCGGGCGCGCGGCCTCGGCGTGGTGATTCATGGCGACGCCGGCTTCAGCGGCGAAGGGGTGATTCAGGAAACCTTGAACTTGAGCGCTCTGGAGGGCTATAGCGCGGGCGGCATGTTGCACGTCATCGCCAACAACCAAATCGGTTTTACCACGGCGCCGAACGAAGCGCGCAGCAGCACTTACGCGAGCGACGTGGCCAGAATGCTCGATACGCCGATTTTTCATGTCAACGGCGAAAACCTCGACGCGGTGGTACAAGTCGCGCGCATGGCGGTCGATTTTCGCGCCAGCTTCAAGCGCGACGTGGTGATCGATGTCTACAGTTACCGGCAGTGGGGACACAATGAAACCGATGAGCCGCGGTTTACTCAACCGGAGCTCTACCGAATCATCGAGAGGCGCGCGCCCTTATACCGCGGTTTTCGCGAGCGGCTGATCCGGGCGGGCGTGGTCAGCGAAGGCGCGGCGGCTGCGGCGGCGGCGCGCATCGGCGAGCGGCTGGAGCGCCAGCTCGCGCGCGCGCGCGACAAAACTATCCAGGCGAGACGCGAGGAAACGCCGCAAGGCGTGTGGCAAGGATACCGCGGCGGGCGCGCCGAAGCCGAAGGTGAAGTGGCGACGTTGTTGGAGCGGTCAAAGCTCGCCGCCTTACTCGAGGCACAGACCCGTCTGCCGCCCGATTTCAGGCCTCATCCGAAGGTCGCGCAGGGGCTGCAAGCGCGCCGCGCAATGGCCCGCGGCGAGCGGCCGCTCGACTGGTCATCGGCCGAAGCGCTGGCGTTCGCCAGCCTTGCGACGAGCGGCGTGCCCATCCGTCTTGCCGGTCAGGACAGCGCGCGCGGCACATTCAGCCAGCGCCACGGCGTGCTGCACGATTTTCAGGACGGCCGTCGTTATGTGCCGCTGCAGCAGCTGTCCGGCGATCAGGCGCCGGTGGAGTTTATCAACAGCCCGCTTTCGGAAGTCGCGGCGCTCGGGTTCGAGTATGGATACAGTCTCGATTATCCGGATGCGTTGGTCCTGTGGGAAGCTCAGTTCGGCGATTTCGCCAACGCGGCCCAGGTGATCATCGACCAATTTATCGCCAGCGCGGAGGCGAAGTGGCGCCGTCTGAGCGGTCTGGTCTTGCTTTTGCCGCACGGACTCGAAGGCATGGGCCCGGAGCACTCCAGCGGACGCCTGGAACGCTTTCTCCAGCTCGCCGCCGCCGACAACCTCCGTATCGTCGTGCCGAGCACGCCAGCGCAGTATTTCCACTGCTTGCGGCGGCAGGGATTAAGCCGTTGGCGCAAGCCGTTGATCGTTTTCACGCCGAAAAGCCTGCTGCGCCATCCGCGTGTCGTTTCGCCGCTCGATGAATTCGCTCGCGGCGGTTTTGAGCGCGTGCTCGCAGCAAAGCCTTGCGCCGGCGTCGAGCGCGTTCTCCTGGTCAGCGGAAAAATCTACTTCGAGCTGGAAGCGCTGCGCCGAGAGATGCGCCGCGATGCGATTGCGATCATCCGATTGGAAGAGCTTTATCCGTTTCCCCATGAGGCTCTTCAGCGCGTGCTGGCCCCGGTGGCCGCCGGCACGCCCACCTTCTGGGTCCAAGAGGAACCCGAGAACATGGGCGCTTGGCGTTATCTGTGCGCCACCGTGGGCGCGCAGCTTTTCAACCGCTTGCCGTTGGCGCTGATCGCCCGGCCGGAGTCGCCGAGTCCCGCCACCGGATCGGCGGCGAGCCATCGCCTCGAGCAGCAGCGTCTGATCAGAAGAGCGCTGGGAATAAGTTGATAACAGAGAAGGGGACAGTCCCAGAAACTAAAACTATGACTGAAATTAGAATCCCTGCGGTTGGCGAATCCATCGGCGAGGTGGAGATTGGCGCCTGGCTGAAAAATGAAGGCGACACGGTGGCCAAGGATGAAAATCTCGTCGTCATCGAGAGCGATAAGGCAACCCTCGAACTGGCGTCGCCTGCGAGCGGCGTGGTGGCGCAGATTCGCCGGCGGGCCGGTGAATCTGTCGCGATCGGTGAGGTCATCGGTGTGATCGAACCGGGAAACGAAGGAGAAAAGAGGAAAGAAGAAAAGCGGACAGTCAGTCAATCGGAAGAGGAGAAGAAATCGGAGAAGGGGACAGTCCCCGAATCGGCAGTGGGACTGTCCCCGAAAGCGCCGAGGCCGATCGTCACCGGCGCGATCACCGATGACTTGGGCGAAGGCAACGGCGCGGAGGCGGCTCGGGGTAACGGGAGTACGGCGCGCGCGGAGAAATCGGAGAAGCGGACGGAATCGGAAAAGGGGACAGTCCCCGGATGGGAAGGACTGTCCCCGCAATCGGAGAAGGCAACGGTGCCCAGATCGGAAGGGGGACTGTCCCCCGGGGGGACGGGCCCCTTACGGCGCGAGCGGGCGGTGCCGCTGAGTCCGCTCAGGCGCGCCGTGGCGAGGCGACTGGTGCAGGCGAAACAACAAGCCGCTTTGCTTACGACGTTCAACGAAATCGACATGTCTGCAGTCAGAACGGTGCGCGAGCAAGAACGAGCGCGATTCGAGGAGAAACACGGCGCGCGGCTCGGTTACATGTCTTTCTTCGTCAAGGCGGCGGTCGCCGCGCTCGAGCTTGTGCCGCAGCTGAACAGCGAGCTGCGCGACGATACGCTGGTGTATCATGAGGCTATCAATATCGGCATCGCCGTCGGCAGCGGCAAAGGATTGGTGGTGCCGGTATTGCGCGGCGCGGATAAACTCGGTTTCGCCGCGATCGAGAAGCAGATCGCCGATTTTGTTCGGCGCGCCGAAGAAAATCGTCTCAAGCCCGAAGACTTCGAGGACGGCACCTTTACGATCAGCAACGGCGGCATCTATGGTTCGCTTCTTTCCACTCCCATCGTCAACCCGCCGCAAAGCGGCATTCTGGGCATGCACGCGATTATCGACCGGCCGATCGCGAGCGGCGGCGCCGTGGTGATACGGCCGATGATGTACGTCGCGTTGACGTATGATCACCGCATTATCGACGGCCGGGAAGCGGTGCAGTTCTTGCGCCGCATCAAGGAGTGCATCGAGGCGCCGATACGGTTGTTGTTGGTGGATTGAAAGCGTTTGGCGTCTCGCGTCTGGGGTTTGGCGTCCGGAAAAAGCCAAGCGCTAGGACCCTAGACGCTAGACATTTTTTTCGCGTTTGGCGTCCGGAAAACCCCAAACGCTAAACCCTAGACGCTAAACGATATTGGAGATCCCATCTTTAGGACGCTGCCCGCTCAGTTTGTCCGACCGCTGCGACAGCTTTCGCGGCAGGCAATCGTTTCGAGCCAAAGATCACCGGGAGTTTTTGGTATATCGTTTGCGACCTAGGACTAGGCAAGCGTGGGGACGGCGCTTGCCGTAATGCAGTGATATGGCCAAAGCGCGGCAGGTAAAGAAGGCCCGAAGCGAAACTGCCGAGAAAAAGGCGGCGCGGCCGTTCTGGAAGGGCAGTATCAGTTTTGGGCTGGTGAATATACCCGTAGCGCTCTATTCCGCCGAATCAAAAGAAAGGCCTGCCTTTCGGCTGCTCGATCGGCGCGACTTTTCGCCGGTGCGTTACCGGCGCGTCAACGAACAAAGCGGCAAAGAAGTTTCCTGGGATGAGATCGTTAAGGGCTACGAATATCAAAAAGGCGAATACGTCGTGCTGAGCAATGCCGATTTCGAGCGGGCCAACGTGGAGGCGACGAACACCATCGAGATCGTCGAATTCGTCGATCTCGATGAAATCAGCCCGGTGTTTTTTCAAAAGCCTTACTATTTGGCGCCGGCCAAGCACGGTGAAAAAGGCTACGCGTTGTTGCGCGAAGTAATGGCGCGCACCGGCAAGGCCGGCGTCGCCCGCACGGTGCTCCGTTCGCGCGAGTATCTTGCCGCCGTCATGGAGTACGGCGATGTGCTGGTGGTGAACCTGCTGCGCTTCGCGCACGAATTGCGCGATGCGGGCACGGTGGAAGTGCCGGGCCGCGATTTCAAGCGCTTGAAGATCAGCGAGCGCGAAATCGCCATGGCCCAGCAGCTGGTCCAGGCCATGGCAGGCTCGTGGCGCCCCGAGCGCTTCCACGAACAGTACCGTGACGATTTGATGAAGATCGTCGAGGCGAAAATAAAGAGCGGCAAGAGCAAAAATATCGAAGAGCGCGGTCGCGCTCCGGCGCTACGCGCCAGCAAGGTCGTCGACATCACCAAGCTGCTCAAGCGCAGTGTTGATGAGGCGCAGAAGGAGTCGGGGCGCCGGCGCGCCTCGTGAAGGAGGGAGCCATGGCAGCAAAAATCGGCCGTCATCCGATCCACCCGATGCTCATCGTGTTTCCCATCGGGCTGTGGGTCTTTTCGCTGATCGCCGACCTGATTCTCCTTTACGGCGGCGAACCGTTTTGGCGCGAGCTGTCGTTTTTCTCCATGGTCGGCGGTTTGATCGGCGCGCTCGTCGCTGCGCTGCCGGGCATGATCGATTACTGGAGCATGGGCGACTCGCCCGCCCGCAAGATCGCCACGCGCCATATGACGCTCAATCTCATCGTGGTGGCGCTTTACGCAGCCAACATCTGGCTGCGCTGGGAGACGGGCGGCGTGGGCGGTTGGCCGCTGGTGCTCTCGCTGGTGGCGGTGTTCTTGCTGGCGATATCCGGCTGGCTCGGCGGCGAGCTCGTCTACGTCCACGGTGTCGCGGTTGAAAAAACTCCATCCGCGCCGACCATCGAGAAAGAAGCGCCGCTCCATCGCGACGACTATCGACGCATGGCTCATGGCAGAATAAGCGAGCGACAAAACTCGGGAAAGGAGGGTAGGTTATGACCATAATCGGCTGGATACTTTTCGGCTTCGTGGTCGGCGTTATCGGCAAATTGCTGATGCCGGGCCGCGACCCCGGCGGCTTCGTCATCACGATTTTGCTGGGCATCGCCGGTGCACTGCTCGGTGGTTTTCTGGGACGCACCCTGGGACTTTACCGGGAAGGCGACCCGGTCGGTTTCGTAATGGCCGTGATCGGATCGATCGTCATCCTGGCGATTTATCGATTCACAGTCGGACGGCGCCGCATCGTTTGAAGCGGCACCGGTTGTTTTTACGTCATCTGGATGTCGGGGCGGCCATCCGGCCGCTCCGACAGGGTCCCTGTGTCTCGGATATGGTCGGAGAATTTAACCGCAAGTAATTCATAGAGGCACAACACAGCGGATGAAATCCCCCTTTCATCCCCCTGGGGGTGTGAAAAAATGATGAAACCTCGCCCAACGCCACAACCCTGACCCCTCTTTTCCAAAGAGGGGGACCGGAGCTCGAATCATGCGCATTCTCAATCACTTAAAAAGAAGCGCCGCTTTTAGCAGTCCCCCTTTGAAAAAGGGGGAACCAGGGGGATTTGTAAGTAAAAAACTATTTTTACAGTAGTACGCAGAGACCCAAAGAGCGAGAGATGTGAGGTGAGCTATGGCCAAAAAGGATACGGAATCGCGCGAACTGACGCCCTGGCAGGCATTCTCGGATCTGAGCCGCTGGGAGCGCGAGATGGAGCATCTGTTCGAAAACTTTTTTGAGCGCCGCCTGGGCGCGCGAAGCGGCGGCTTGTGGCCGGTGCGAAGCGCCAATCTAGCCCCCATCGACCTCTACGAAGATAAAAACGAGCTGGTCGCCAAAGTGGAGCTGCCGGGGCTCGACAAAGATGACATCGACGTGAGCATCAGCGACCACACTTTGACGGTGAAAGCGGAAAAGAAGCACGAGGAAGAGATCAAGGACAAAAATTACTACCGCGTGGAGCGCAGCCACGGCGCGATCCGACGCGTGGTCGAGCTGCCGGTGGGCGTGGAAACGGAACAGATCAAGGCGCAATTCAAAAACGGACTGTTGGAAATTCGCATGCCGCGGTCACAGGATGAGCAGAGCAAACAAAAACGCATCGAGGTGCAGGGGTGAGGTGACGACTATAGCGTCTCGTGTCTCGCATCCAGCGTCTAGGGTTTCGGATTGGGTCCAAAACGCCAGACGCTAGATCTCAAACGTTAGACGACTGGGAGAATTAAGCATGCCTGAGTCGGTGACCCGCGATGAAGTGCAGACGCTAGTGCACAACGGCTCGCAGCTGATCGAAGTCTTGGGCCGGCGCGAATACGACGAGGCGCACCTGCCGGGCGCCATCAACATTCCGCTTGCAAAGCTCGATCGTGAGAGCGCGGTCCAGCTCGCCCACGAGCGGCCGGTGATCGTCTACTGTAACGATTTTCAGTGAGACCTGAGCCCGCGGGCCGCGTGGCGGCTCGAAAATCTCGGCTTTGAAAACGTCTGCGACTACGTCGCCGGCAAACAAGACTGGCTAGCCTACGGGCTGCCGATCGAAGGAGAGTTGGCGCAGTCGCGGAGTATCGGCCAGTTGGCGGACCGTCAAGTGCCGGTCTGCCGGCTCGACGAGAAAATCTCCGATGTGGCCGAACGCTTGCGCGCGAGCGAATGGAGCGAATGCGTGGTCACCAATCCTTCCGGCATCGTCCTCGGCATGTTGCGCAAAGCGATGTGGGAAGGGGTCGAGAACGGCATGCTCGTGGAGCAAACCATGGAAGCCGGTCCGGCGACTTTCCGGCCGCACGTTCGCCATGACGAAATGTTCGCTTACATGCAGAAAAAAAAGCTCAAAACCGCGCTCGTCACGTCGCCCGACGGCAAGCTGATCGGCATCGTCCGGCGCAAAGAGTTGATGAAAAAGTAAGTAAAAAACTCTTTTATAAAGAGACATAAGAGTCATTCATGCACCTGTCGGTCGACACAGCCCATAAATCCCCCTTTCATCCCCCTTTGCAAAGGGGGAAAGAGGAGGGTTTGTGCGTGTTGCCGAGCAAATTTTAGAGGAGCACCTTATGGCTGCCAAAGTAAAGCCGATTCCGGATGAATATCGCGGCGCGACGCCTTACCTGAGCGTACCCGACGGCGAACGCGCCCTCAATTTCTACAAACAGGCGTTCGGCGCGCGCGAAGTCATGCGCGTGCCGATGGCGGGCGGGAAGATCGGCCATGCCGAGATCCGCATCGGCGACGCGCCGATCATGCTGGCCGACGAAAATCCGGAAATGAACTGTCGAAGCCCGCAGTCCCTCGGCGGCACGCCGGTTAATATTCTCGTCTATGTCAACGACGTCGACCGTGTGGTGCGGCAAGCGCAAGCGGCGGGAGCAAAGGTCGTGCGACCTGCGACGGACCAGTTCTACGGCGACCGTATGGCGATGCTGGAAGACCCGTTCGGCCACTCGTGGTCTTTCGCGACGCACATTGAAGACGTCGCGCCGGAAGAGATGCAAAAACGCGCGGCGGCGCAGCACCACGCTTAAGCGGGTCTTGGGTGAGGGGTCTCGCGTCTTGAGTCTCGTGTCTCGGGTTCTATGGAACCCGAAATCCCCCTTTCGTTCCCCTTTTGCAAAGGGGGAAAGAGAGGGGGATTTGTTGCACACGTTACTGCCAAGGGATTTAAATGGTGATCAGATGATTATCGAGGGAAGCGATGGAAGAACAGCAAGTGGAATTTGACGGCGAGATGGAGGCGTGCATCGAGAACTGCACGGAATGTCACCGCATCTGTTTGGAAGCGGTGCAGCATTGCCTGCGCAAGGGCGGCGCACATGCCGATCCGGCTCTGATTCGCCTGCTTCTCGATTGCGCGCAAATTTGCCAGACCAGCGCCGATTTCCTGATCCGCAACTCCGAATTGCACCGGGAGACCTGCGCCGCGTGCGCCGAGGTTTGCGCCCACTGCGCCGAGGAGTGCGCCGAGTTGGGCGGCGAAGACGCGCAGATGCAGGAATGCGCCGACATCTGCGCGCAGTGCGCCGAAAGCTGCCGTGAGATGGCGAGCGGGGATAATTGAAAATTGAAAATGGAAAATTGAAAACGATCGGAGATTCGGAATCTTTTTTTCGGGCAGTATCCGGTAGTTAAAAGCGCTCGGACTCTCGGGGGATCGGTGCGGACGGATCGGTTGTGTCGGCTTCGTTCAACCGCTGAATATCCAGAGGTTCATTCTTCAGCACCACCTGCCGCACCGTTGTCGCATCGCGCTCGGTGGCGCGCGCCGTCCGGTCGAAGTAGGCGGCGAGCCGCTCATTCTGGCTAGCCTGCTGCAAATGCTTGGCGACGTGATCGAGCAGCAGAACACTTTCTTCCATAGACCGAATCGCGGTCCAAAGATTGGCCTCGACGTCCATGGTGAGTTGTGACAGCAGGGTCTGCACCGAAAAGGCATGGCCGGTATGGCAGCGGAAGCGCAGGATCCCGCTGCGCTTCAACTGCAACAAGGCTCCGTGACATTCGGGACAGGTGAATACCGTGGGGCCGCCGATTTGCAGCAGCTCGCGCTTCGAGACGACTTCCTCGTTGGCAATTCTGGTTTCCACTTCCAAGTCTTTCGCCACGGGCGACTCTCCCATTTCCGGCCGAGGCTCACTTGCCAGGCGGACTATTAGCGCTCCGATCTGGGCGAGACGCAAACAGTGATCGACGCGCACATGAGTCAGTGCGTTGAGCGGCATCTGGGCGAACTCGGCCTCATCCGGATGTTGCACGATCGCCACACCGCCGCGTTCTTTGATCGCCCATAGGCCGGCGGTCCCATCGTCCAATGTGCCGGTGAGAACGATGCCGATCACGCGCGAGCCGTAGTGCAGCGCCGCCGAGCGGAACAGCGGATCGATGGCCGGCCGGCAATGATTTTCCTTGGGCCCGGCGGTGGTCCAGACTTGCTTGCCGACCAACACCATGTGTCGGTTGGGCGGCGCTACATAAACACGACTGCGCCGGATCGGCTCCTGATTGAGCGCGTTCGAAACCGGCAGAGAAGTCGTTCGGCGCAAAATCTCCGCCAGCAAATTCGGCCCCGCCGGCGAGGTGTGTTGGACAATGAAAAGCGCCGCATTAATATCGCTGGGAATACCCCGGAGTAGTTCCTGCAACGCGGGCAAGCCGCCGGCCGAGGTCCCCACGACCACGATACGCATTGGCGTTTGCATAGTTTCATTGAAGCATGGAAGGCGGGTGCAACAAAGTGCTTTTTTGCCGGGACCTGAATAACCATGCCCGCGATCTCCAGGTCTCTCCCCTTGTCTTTTCTTAATAACGGCGCGTTGCACGGCTAAAAGCAAAGACGTAAGGTGAAACGGGCGACGCTCCTGAGTTAGACGATTGAGAGGATTCCCATGGCTTCGGATGAGACGAAAGAAGCAAGCGCGCAGGTCGAACAAGACAAAGAAGAGGATGGCTACACCGCGTTTCCGGTCGTCGCGATCGGCGCGTCGGCCGGAGGCCTCGATGCGTTTCAGCAGTTGCTCGCCAATTTGCCGGCGGATACCGGCATGGCTTTCGTGCTGGTGCAGCACCTCGATCCGCATCACCAGAGCCGGTTGACCGAAGTCCTCTCCCGATCGACCGCCATGCCGGTGCTCGAAGCCGCCCACAACATGGAGTTAGCACCCGATCACGTTTATATTATTCCGCCCAATCGCAATCTCGCCGTCGAGCAAGGCCGCTTGCAAGTGACGCCGCGCGAGGATTCGCAGCGTGTCCATCTGCCGGTCGATCATCTGTTTCGCTCCCTGGCGCGCGAGCAGAAGGCGCGCGCCATCGGCGTGATACTCTCCGGCACCGGCTCCGACGGCACTCAGGGATTGGCCGAAATCAAGGCGGTCGGGGGCATCACCTTCGTGCAGGATGAAAAATCCGCGACGCACGCCGGGATGCCGGTGAGCGCCGCGGCTAGCGGCTGCGCGGATTTTATCTTGCCGCCCGATGAAATCGGCCAGCGGCTGGCCGCTATCGGCAGGCATCCCTACTTGTTGTGGGAAACGACGCCGGGCCTCGAGGCGCAAGAAGAGGACGCAGAGGCACAGTACAAAAGAATCCTCAACCGAGTGCGCGCGGTGACCGGCGTAGATTTCGGGCTCTATCGCGATACCACGATCAAGCGGCGCATCATGCGCCGGATGGCGCTGCACACCCAGCAGTCGCTCGAAAACTATGCGGCGCGCCTCGACATTGATGAAGCCGAGGTGCAGGCGCTGTATCAGGACATGCTGATCAACGTCACCAGCTTTTTTCGCGATCCGCAAGTCTTTGAGGCATTGAAAGCGGTGGTTTATCCGCAGATCGTCAAGGATAAGCCGCCGGTGGCGCCGATCCGGGTCTGGGTGCCGGGCTGCTCCACCGGACAGGAGGCTTATTCGATCGCGTTGAGCATGGCGGAATTTTTCGACGATAAGCCGATCCGGCCGCCGATCCAGATTTTCGCAACCGATCTGAGCGATTTCGCCGCGCTCGAAAAGGCGCGCGCTGGCCTCTATCCGGAAAGCATCCAGAGCGAGGTATCGCCCGAACGGCTGCGGCGCTTCTTTGTCAAAGAAGATCACATGTACCGGATCGCCAAGATGATCCGCGATATGTGCGTCTTCGCGCGTCAAAACGTCGCCGCCGATCCGCCGTTCTCGCATGTCGATCTGATCAGCTGCCGCAATCTCTTGATCTATCTTTCGCCAACGCTGCAGAAGCGCGTGCTGCCGTCGTTCCATTACGCTTTGAATACGCCCGGGTTTCTGCTTTTGGGTTCGGCCGAATCGGTCGGCGACAACGCCGATCTTTTCGACTTGGTGGACCGGACCAACAAAATCTACAGCAAAAAGCCCACCGCGAGCCGCCAGCACATCAATTTTATCAGCGAGGACTTCAGACCCACCATGGCGGCGGGGATCCGGCGGGGCGTTTCGGCCAACGCTACGGCGGCGGACTTCCAGCGCGAAGCCGATCGGATCTTGCTCGGCCGCTATTCGCCCGCCGGCGTGCTGGTCAACGAGAACCTCGATATCATTCAATACCGCGGCCGTGTCAGCGCCTATCTCGAGCCGCCGCCAGGCGACCCGACCACCAACTTGCTCAAGATGGCGCGCGAGGGGCTGTTTCTCGAGTTGCGCAACGCCTGCGCCTCATTGGGCAGGTTGGCTAGCAACTGCTGATAGGCTTCGAGCCCGCCGGCCGAAGCGCCGATGCCGACGATCGGGAAAGAGACCTGGCGTTCGTCTACGGAGATCTTGTCGTGTTGTTCGGAAACGGGAAATCTTGCGTGATGAGTATCGGGCAGATCGGCGGCCATAATTCCTGCAGGCCCCCTTCTACAAGCCAGGTGACAACCTTATGCAGGCGCGAAACCGCTTGTCAATATGGAAAATAATCCACGATAAAAATAAGCCAGGGATTCTTCCGTCCTAATTCCGACAATCGAACCGAGCGTCCTTGTCGCGTTGCTGAGACAAAGCCAGGACCCGATCTAGCATATCTAAGCCCGCTCGAAACCCGCGATTAGTGTGTTGAGAAGAAGAGATGAGATCGTCGGGTGAAACCATTTTTCGGCTACCATTTCCGCGAAGCTTGTCCCAGACTTGTTCGGGGAACGTGACTTCGACCTGGAGGCCGCTTGCGCGGCATAACGGATCGTCACTCCGCCTCAGTCGGAAACCGCCGCGCGGTGGCATGAGCGTTGCGTCGTTATCTGGCAAAAATAGACCGGCCACCATGGAGTTTAGTAGGCAGGCACTCATGAACGGCGTCGAGCGTTTAGCGTCCGGCGTTTGCCGTTTAGAGTCGCGCGTCTGGCGCTTGGAGTCGAAACGTGGCGCCGAACACTAAACGCTAGACCCTAGACGCCACACGCCCGATGCTAAACGCCTATCGGGGGACTCAGCATGAAAATCAAACTCAAGAAAATAAAGGACCAAACGATCGTGATTACCGGAGCCTCATCCGGCATCGGCCTGGCGACGGCGCGGATGGCGGCCGGGCACGGCGCCGAGCTGGTGCTCGCCGGGCGGAGCGAAGGAGCGCTTAAAAAACTGCAGGAGGAGTTGGCGGCCCAAGGCTGCGAAGCGATCGCACTGACCGCCGACGTGGGCCATCCCGAGGAGGTGCGTAAAATCTGCCGCGCCGCAATCGAGCGCTTCGGCGGCTTCGATACCTGGGTGAACAATGCCGGCGTGGGCATGTACGGCAAAGTCGAGGAGACCAGCGTCGAAGACATGCGCAAGCTCTTCGAAACCAATTTTTGGGGGCTGGTCTACGGCTCACTGGAAGCGGTGAAACACCTCAAAGAACCACGCGACGGCTATGGCGGCGCCTTGATCAATATCGGCAGCACCGAGTCCGACCGGGCCGTGCCGCTGCAGGGCATCTACGCGGCCTCGAAGCACGCAGTCAAAGGGTTCACCGACGCGCTTCGCATGGAGCTCGAGGAGGCCGGCGCGCCGGTTTCGGTCACTCTGATCAAGCCAGGCGCGATCGATACGCCATTTTCGCGCAATGCGAAAAATTATCTCGACTCCGAACCGCAGCACTTGCCGCCGGTCTATGCTCCGGAGACCGTCGCCGAAGCGATCCTTCATGCCGCCGAAACACCGGTGCGCGATTTGTTTGTCGGCGCTTCCGGCAAAGCGAACGCGGCGATCGGCTATTACGCGCCGCGGCTCGCCGACAAGTTCGGCGAAAAAGTTGTGATCGGCGCAACGCAGAGCGGCAACCCGCCGCGAAACCAGGACGCGTTCGATCGGCCTTCGGAGAACCTGATCGAGCGCGGCGACTATCCCGGCCATGTGGCGAGGACGAGTTGGTACACGCAGGCGACCATGCATTCGGTGCTGACGGGCTTTGCGGTGCTCGGCGCGGCCTTGACCATCACGGCCCTTTGGAGCGGCGGCCGCCGCACGGCGGCGACTCACTACGACGGCGATCATTTTTTCACCGCAGGCGGCGGGCAAGCCAGGTGGGCTGATTGGCGCGCGCAGCCGAGCGACGAGGCAGCGGCCTCAGCCGGGGCGAGCGACTCGCGCGTCGGTAAGGCGCAGATCCGCGAACACATGAAGGTGCACGGCTCCGACGGCCAACCGGTAGGCAAGGTCGACCGGCTAGAAGGCGAGTGGATCAAACTCACCAAAGACAGTCCGGACGCGCCCGGCGAACATCACTACATCGATCTTAAAAAGGTGCGCTCGGTGGAAGGAGACGTCATTCGTCTCGATCAGACGGCGGAAGAGGCGAAGCGGCGCTGGTCGGGCGAGCCGGTGGCATAAGAGCGCGCTTCGCGCGGTTCATCATGTTTAGTCCCCCTATGAAAAGGGGGAACTAGGGGGATTTGGCTGGAGTGACGGTTATACGTAAAAGCCGCAGAATCAAATCTCCCCTAGCCCCTCTTTTTTAAAGAGGGGGAATGAAGTCGGGAGGTTTCATGAAAGCGCTCTGCTGGATGGGAAAGAAGGACGTTCGGGTCGAGACTGTGCCGGATCCGAAGATCATCAATCCGCATGATGTCATCATTAAGATCACCACGGCGGCGATCTGCGGCTCGGATCTGCACCTTTATGACGGCTACATCCCGACGATGCAGAAGGGCGATATCCTCGGCCACGAGAACATGGGCGAGGTAGTCGAGACCGGCCGGGAGGTCAAGAAACTCAAGGTCGGCGACCGCGTCGTGGTGCCCTTTACGATCTCGTGCGGCGAGTGCTTCTTCTGCAAAAAGCAGCTCTGGTCCTTATGCGACAATACCAATCCCAACGCTTACATGGCGGAGAAGCTCTATAGTTACTCGCCGGCGGGGCTATTTGGCTACTCTCACATGATGGGCGGCTATGCCGGCGGACAGGCGGAATACTTGCGCGTGCCTTTCGCGGATATCGGCGCGCTGAAGATTCCCGATGGTCTCGACGACGAGAAGGTGTTGTTTCTTTCGGACATTTTTCCGACCGGTTACATGGCGGCGGAGAATTGCGCCATTGAGCCCGGCGATACGGTGGCGGTGTGGGGCTGCGGCCCGGTTGGACAGTTTGCGATCAAGAGCGCCTACATGCTGGGCGCGGAGCGCGTGATCGCCATCGATCGTATTCCCGAGCGCTTGAAGCTCGCCGAAGAACACGGCAAAGCCGAAACGATCAATTATCAAGAGAGCGATGTCTTCGATGTGCTGAACGAGAAGACCGCCGGACGGGGTCCGGACCGCTGCATCGACGCCGTCGGCATGGAGGCGCACACGCCCGGAGCGATCGGCGTCTATGACACGGTAAAGCAATCCATGATGCTCGAGTCGGACCGGCCGCACGCGCTCCGGCAGGCGATCATCTACTGCCGCAAAGGCGGCACGGTATCCGTCCCCGGCGTGTACGGCGGCTTCATCGACAAGTTCCCCATGGGCGCGGTTGTCAATAAGGCGCTCACGATAAAGTCGGGACAGACTCACGTGCACCGCTACCTGCGGCCGCTTTTGGAACGGATTCAAAAGGGCGAGATCGATCCGTCGTTCATCATCACCCACCGCTTGCCGCTGGATGAGGCGCCGCGTGGCTATAAAATTTTCCGCGATAAAGAAGAACAGTGCATCAAGGTTGTGCTGAAACCGAACGGGCGCAGAACCGTGCAGGAAAGCGAAGAAGCGGCGCGCGAATTCGACCCGGCGCTGGCGCGCGCGGTGGCGACGCCGGCGTGAGCGGGGCGGGACCGGAGTTCGAACCATGAGCATTCCGATTCAGTTAAAAAGAAAGCCTATTCGTGTAGTCCCCCTTTGAAAAAGGGGAGCTGTAAAACAATCAAATCCCCCTGGTTCCCCCTTTTTCAAAGGGGGACTGCTAAAAGCGGCGCTTCTTTTTAAGTGATTGAGAATGCGTATGATTCGAGCTCCGGTCCCCCTCTTTGGAAAAGAGGGGGTCAGGGGAGATTTGTGGCGTTGGGCGAGGTTTCATCATTTTTTCACACCCCCAGGGGGAAACAGGGGGATTTTAATTTTTCACGGCTCTCGACCAAAAGTAATATAAGAGCGCAAAAACATGAAAGGAAAACAAACATGGCGAGACGTATCGATGCCGAGCGGGCGCTTGATGAAGTAAACTCGGGCAGGGCGATTCTGGCATGCGCCTACGATGATACCGACAAATGCGAAAAATATCACTTGAGTGGAGCGCTGTCGTTGAACGACCTCCAGGCGCAGGAAAGAACGCTGCCGAAAGATCGCAAACTCATCTTCTATTGCGCCTGACCGCAGGAGGCGACTTCCGCCCGGCGGGCGGATGAGTTCGAGGCGAAAGGTTTTACTGAAACGTACGCGGTGCGCGGCGGCTTCGAGGCCTGGCGGCAAGCGGGGCAGGCAACGGCCGTCGCGCCGTAAAAATAAAGGAGCGTCAAAGGGGGAGTACTGAAACTGATAATTCGGGCGTCGGTTTCCCCTCTTTGGAAAAGTAAATGGCGGCCAAGGGACGCAAAGTAAAAAGCGTCACGGAGACGGCAATGGATCAATCGTTACAAGTGGTGAAACCGGGCTATCAAGTATTCGTCGACGATGAGAGCGAAGACTGCGGCGCGGTGCGCGAGGTCGGGCCTGAAGGGCGTGATGAGGTCGTGGTTTACGTCGAGAACGGCGGCGAGTTTGTCGTGCCGGCGCGCGCCATACGCGCGAGCCACGACGAGAAGCTGATCCTCGACTCTGCCGAGTTGGAGCCGCGCCTCCTCGACGCCATCGCGCACGCCCATGACGCCGAGGCGCCGGGACTTTGACATTTTAGATTTGGGTTTTCGATTTTAGATTGTCGGGACTGTTGCGCGCGTCAGCTAGGGGTCGAGGCCGAACAATCCGATAATCGAAAAATCTAAGATCCAAAATCGACAATCGCTATGGCCAGCTGGGTCATTGGCGCGATCTATGCTTCGGGGTATTTGGGCATCGTCGCGCTGATGTTCATCGAGAATGTTTTTCCGCCGATTCCTTCCGAGCTGATCATGCCGTTGGCCGGCTACATGTCGGCGCAAGGGCAGTTGATTTTCGCCGTCATCGTTCTCGCTGGCGCGGCAGGGTCGGTCCTGGGCGCGTTGCCGCTCTACTGGCTGGGAAAAAAAATCGGCGCCGAGCGGTTGAAAATTTTTGCTGATCGTCACGGACGCTGGCTGACGGTTTCGCGCGAAGAGTTGGAGCAAGCGGAGCGCTGGTTTGCGCGATACGGCCCGGCGGCCGTGCTGCTTTGCCGTCTAGTGCCGGGAATTCGCTCGCTGATTTCCGTCCCGGCCGGGATCTACGGCATGGCGCGGGCGAAGTTTCTGCTGTATACGGCGGCTGGGGCAGCGGTCTGGACGGCGCTGCTGGCTTATCTCGGTTATTTACTCGGTAGCAAATTCGAGCAAGTCGGCAGATACCTCGATCCTGTGTCCTGGATCGTTTTTGCCCTCGTGCTCGTTTGGTATGTGAGCCGCATGGTGCGGCACAAGAGCAGCCGCCGGAGTTGGCCAGGGCAGAAGGCAAAAGCGAAAAGCTAACGTTCTCGTCCGGGATCTGAGACACTGTGTCTCAAGGTAAGTACATTGGTCCGGCAACCCCCAGTCGCGCCAATGCCGTAACACGCCAGATGCCGCGCACGCCGGGAGCGAAAATTCCCCAGCGATTTCAATTGGGCATCCTTCGTTTTTAAGGCGCTCGTCGTTTTTCGTCGGATCGTCGGCGCGCATGTCCAGGGCGCCGCGACACGAATCTTGCATCGGCCCCGGAGGACAAAAGGAGGCGGAGGTGTGGGCACTCGTGGTTGCCGGCGCTCTGGCACGAGCAAAACAAAAACGATAAAAGGCAACAGCGAGGCAGGCGCAAATACGCAGGCCCTGCCCATCGTGCCCTACGGAGGAGAGGAAGAATGAAAAAGAAAGAAAAAACTATTCTGCTGTGGTTAACGTTATCGCTGTTTGCCGCCGCGGGTATCGTTCCAACAGGCGCCCAGAACGCGAAGCCTGCCCAGGGGCTGCGCTCGCCCGATGTGGTATTTGTCCCGACTCCCGAAGAAGTGGTGGATGCCATGCTCAAGGTGGCGAAAGCCGGCAAAGGCGACATCGTGTACGATTTGGGCTCGGGGGACGGGCGCATCCCGATCACGGCCGTGCAGAAATTCGGCGTCGATCGCGCCGTCGGAATCGACATCAATCCGGAGCGCATCCAAGAAGCCGTGGCCAATGCCAAAGCGGCCGGCGTCGAAGGCCGTGTGCAGTTTCTCAATCAAGATTTGTTTCAATCGAAGATCAGCGATGCCACCGTGGTGACTCTCTATCTGCTCGAATCCCTCAATATCAAGTTGCTGCCCAAGCTGTTGAGAGATTTGCGGCCCGGCACGCGCGTGGTATCGCACGCTTTCAGCATGGGCGGCTGGAAGCCGCAGCAAGCCCTCAACGTCGACGGCCGCATGGTCTATTTCTGGGTCATTCCTGAAAAGGGTTCGGCCGAGTATAAAGCCGCGCTGGCCGCCTCGAAAGGCTAGCGGCAAGGAGTTGAAAATTATCCTCCATCTTCTCCTTCTCCTGTTGAGTATCAACAGCGCGGCGGCGCAGGCGCCGCGCTCACCGCAGCCCCAGCCCATCATAGGCGAGCTGCGCGTAAGCACCATCGCCAAAAATCTGGAGCATCCCTGGTCAATCGAATTTCTCCCCGATGGACGCATGCTCGTGAGCGAGCGGCCGGGACGACTGCGCCGAATCGAACGCGATGGACGCGCGTCGGAACCGCTCACGGGCGTGCCGCCGGTGCACGCCCGCGGGCAGGGCGGGTTGCTCGATATCGAGCTGTCGCCGGCTTTCCAACAGGATCGGCTCGTCTATCTTTCCTACGCCGAACCCGGCAATGGCGGCGCCGGTACGGCGGTGGCGCGCGGCCGTCTCGGCGAACGCGGCCTGGAAAATCTCCAGGTGATCTGGCGCCAGACGCCCAAGGTGAGCGGCGACAATCATTTCGGTTCGCGCCTGGTGTTCGGCCGCGACGGCACGCTGTTCATCACTTTGGGCGACCGGTTCGCTTACCGCGAGCAAGCGCAAAACCTCTCCAACACGCTCGGCAAGATCGTGCGCATCCAGGCCGACGGCTCGATTCCCAAGGACAATCCTTTCAGCAACGGCAAAAACGGCCGGCCCGAGATCTGGTCGGTCGGCCATCGCAACGTGCAAGCGGCAGCCCTCAGTCCCGATACCGGTCTGCTCTGGACCGTCGAGCACGGCGCGCGCGGCGGCGACGAGTTGAATCAGCCGCAAGCGGGCAAGAATTACGGTTGGCCGGTCATCACCTACGGCGTCGACTATTCAGGCGCAAAAATCGGCGAAGGCGCGAGCAAGACGGGCATGGAACAACCGGTGTATTACTGGGACCCGGTGATCGCGCCTTCGGGCGCGCAGTTCTACACCGGCGCTTTGCTGCCGCAGTGGCAGGGCAGTTTGTTAATCGGCTCGCTCACCCCCGGGCTCTTGGTGCGCCTGGAAATGAAAGGCAACCAGGTAGCGCGTGAGTATCGTTACGGCGGCGATTTGGCGTCGCGCATCCGCGACGTGCGCCAAGCTCCCGACGGCGCCGTCTACGCGATCACCGACGAGAGAAACGGCCGGATTCTGCGCCTCGAAGCGAAATGAATGGATGGAGTGCGAACCGAATGGAGTGATGGAGTAATGGGATTTCGAAAGCAACGCTCCGTCACTGAATGCCGCATCCTTGGGACGAGAGGATTGTGGTGAGCCGTGCAAAACCTTCGGCCAATCCGAAATCATCACTCCGACGCTCCAGCACTCCAACACTCGCCGCAGCTACCTGAGAGACACGTTCGTTCAAAGCCGTTCTTCTCAGGCCTGGCGATGGCGGCGCCGGCGCTCCTCGGTTGCGCCGGACCGCAGTCCGCGCTCGATCCGGCCGGGCCGAACGCGCATTGGATCGCGCAGATTTTCTGGTGGATGACAGGCGCCGCGATCTTGATCTGGCTCGCGGTCATCGCGCTGGCGCTGTGGGCGGCGCGCGTCGAGCCGGAGCGGCAGGACCGGCGCCGCAATAATATCCTGATTATCGGCGGCGGCGCCGTGGTGCCGACGCTTCTGCTCGCCGTCCTGTTGCTCTACGGTCTTGCGCCGATCCCGCGGCTGCTTGCTCCGGCGCCGCCCGGCAGTTTGCACATTGAAGTTTCCGGCGAACAATGGTGGTGGCGCGTGCGCTACCTTCCGCCGGGCGGCGAGGCGGTGACGCTCGCCAACGAAATTCGCCTGCCGGTCGGCTTGCCGGTGGAATTCAAACTGCTCAGCCCCGATGTCATTCACTCGTTCTGGATCCCGCCTCTCGGCGGCAAGATCGACATGATTCCGGGCCGGGTGACGCGGCTTGCGCTGACGCCGTCGCGGACCGGAGATTTCCGCGGCGCCTGCGCCGAATACTGCGGCACATCGCATGCGCTCATGGCGTTTCCCGTGGCAGTGGTCGAAGCGGACGAGTTTGCAAAATGGCTGGCGCTTCAAGGACAGCCGGCGCAGGCGCCGGCGACCGACTTGGCGGCGCGCGGCCGCGAAAGTTTTCTCGCCAATGGCTGCGGCGCCTGCCACACCATTCGCGGCACCGCCGCGCGCGGCGTGATCGGTCCCGATCTCACCCATGTCGGCGGCCGGCTCAGTCTCGGCGCGGGAATTCTACCGAACAACGAAGACGCGATGAGGCGGTGGCTCGCCCATACCAATAAAGTGAAACCCGGCGTGTTAATGCCGGCCTACGGCATGCTGCCGGACGACGAGCTGAATGCGCTGGCGGCGTATTTGGTGGGGTTAAAATAGGGCGTTTAGCGTCTAGGATTAAAAATCGTTTGTCGTCTAGCGTCTAGGGTTTGGCGTTCCGAAAACGCTAGACGCTAGACTCTAAACGCTAGACCCTAGACGCCAAACGTTTTTAAATTATGAAATCCGACGTAGAGCCCCTTGCCGAACCATTGCCGGCCGCCGAGCGGCAGGCGCAGGCCGAGCGGCTGCTGCGCGTTTGGCAGACTCCGTCCGGATGGCGCTACTGGTCTTCGGTCAACAACTCCGACGTCGGCGTCTGGTATACCGGGCTGACGTTTTTTTTCTTGCTCTTCGGCGGCGCGCTGGCGCTGCTCATGCGCATCCAGCTCGCCGTCCCCGACAACGATTTTCTATCCGCCGATCTCTACAATCAGGCCTTCACCGTGCATGGCTCGGTGATGATGTTCTTGTTCGCGATCCCGGTTTTCGAAGCGATCGCGGTCTTGTTCCTGCCGCAGATGCTGGGCGCGCGCGATTTGCCCTTTCCGCGCCTCTCGGCGTTTGGCTTCTGGTGTTTTCTTTTGGGCGGACTGTTCCTCGCCGGGTCGATTTTTTTCGATGCCGCGCCGGCCGGCGGCTGGTTCATGTACCCGCCGTTGACTTCCACGTATCAACCCGGGATCGGTCCGGATATCTGGCTGCTCGGTTTTTCTTTCATCGAGATCGCCGCCATTGCCGCTGCGGTCGAGATGATCGTCGGATCGCTCAAGACCCGCCCGCCGGGCATGCGCATCAATCTCATTCCACTTTACGTCTGGTACGTGCTGGTGGCGGCGGCGATGATCGTTTTTGCCTTTCCGCCGCTGATCGCCGGCAGCATGCTGCTCGAAGTCGAACGCGCTTTTCACTGGCCATTCTTCAACCCCGAGCGCGGCGGCGATCCGCTCTTGTGGCAACATCTGTTCTGGCTTTTCGGCCACCCGGAGGTCTACATCATTTTTCTCCCTTCCGTGGCGCTGATCGCGATGATCGTGCCGACTTTCGCGCAGCGGCCGATCGTCGGCTACAGCTGGATCGTGCTCGCCGCCGTGGGCACCGGCTTTATCAGCTTCGGCCTGTGGGTGCATCACATGTTTACTACCGGCTTGCCGGGCGTCACGCTGGGACTTTTTTCCGCCGCCTCGGAAGCCGTCGCCCTGCCCACCGGCGTGCAGATTTTTTGTTTCATCGCCACCCTCGCGGCCGGCCGCGTGATCGCTTCGGTGCCGATGCTCTGGACTTTCGGCAGCCTGGTCATTTTCGTCCTCGGCGGCTTGACCGGCGTCATGGTGGCGGTGGCGCCGTTCGATTTTCAAGCCCACGACAGCTTTTTCGTGGTCGCCCATTTTCATTACGTGCTGATCGGCGGTGCGCTCTTTCCGATCATCGCGGGCTGCTATTATTTTTTTCCTCTCATCAACGGCAAGATGCTCTCCGAGAGGCTGGGAAAGATCGCTTTTTGGATCGCTTTCGCAGGTTTCAACGTCGCTTTTCTGCCGATGCACGTCACCGGCTTGCGCGGCATGCCGCGGCGCGTGTTCACCTACCCCGCCGGTCTGGGCTTCGACGCTTTGAATCTCGTTTCCACCGTGGGCGCCTTCATCTTAGCGGCCGGCATCGCGGTGGTTTTCTGGGATATCATCAGGCCGAAAAAGCGCCAACCTTTCGCGCCGCGTAATCCCTGGCGCGCGGGCACGCTCGAGTGGGCCCAGGAAATGCCCGGCCAGCCGTGGGGAATACGCTCGATCCCGGAAATCGACAGCCGCTATCCGCTCTGGGACCAGCCCAATTTTGTCCGCGATGTCGACGAGGGACGATTTTACCTGCCGGACGCCGAAGAGGGGCGACGCGAGACCATCGTCAGCTCGGTGATCGATGCCACGCCGCAGCAAGTCGCGCGCTTGCCGAGCTCGAGCTTCATCACCGTTGGCGCCGCGCTCAGCACCGGCGGTTTTTTTATCTTCGGCACGTTTCACTGGTGGCTGCCCGCGCTGGTCAGCTTGGCGGTCGCGCTCGCCGTGATCCTCTATTGGCTGTGGACCGGCACCGCCGAGATCCCGGAAAAAGAGCAGAAAGACGTCGGCCTCGGATTGAGCTTGCCGCTCTATGTCTCGGGTCCGACTTCGGTCGGTTGGTGGGCCATGTTCATCACCATGCTGGCGTTGTTCACGGCGTTCATTTGTCTCGTCTTCGGCTATTTTTTCTTCTGGACGGTGCGCGACGATTTTCCGCCCAAGCCGGCTCTCGGGCCGGGCGTTTTCTGGCCGGTGCTTGGAGCGGCGCTGATCCTGAGCGCGTGGGCATTGACCTTCTTGGCCGTGCGCTGGAAC
>Ga0073934_10001589_pt1 | contig 53152 bp, 35 predicted proteins | sample LarsenN4metaG_FD_76834 | JGI IMG/M metagenome (GOLD analysis project Ga0073934, IMG submission 76834) | Hot spring sediment bacterial and archeal communities from British Columbia, Canada, to study Microbial Dark Matter (Phase II) - Larsen... ...
AATTTGGCTCCAGAAGCGGTTAGCCGTCACCATCGAGTAGGTTTCTTCGGCTTGGGTGGGTTCAAAGGCGCGGAAGGTGTTGGAACCTTCACCATCTTGGAACAGGGTATTTTCCACCGTGGCACCGTGGATGGCGCACAGGAGGGCACCACCGAGAATCCCCGCCACGCCCATCATATGGAAGGGGTTGAGGGTCCAGTTGTGGAAACCTTGTAAGAAGAGGATAAACCGGAAGATGCCAGCGACGCCAAAGCTGGGAGCAAAGAACCAGCCAGATTGACCCAAGGGGTACATCAAAAACACGCTGACAAACACGGCGATCGGGCCGGTGAATGCCAGGGCGTTATAGGGCCGCAGACCCACCAAGCGGGCGATTTCCAATTGGCGCAAGCAGAAACCAATCAGGGAAAAGGCACCGTGGAGCGCTACGAATGTCCACAGACCACCCAGTTGGCACCAGCGCACGAAGTCCCATTGGGCTTCGGGGCCCCACAGGAACAGCAGGGAATGACCCAGACTGTTGGCGGGGGTGGACACAGCCACGGTGAGGAAGTTGCAGCCTTCCAGGTAGGAGGAGGCTAAGCCGTGGGTGTACCAAGAGGTGACGAAGGTGGTGCCGGTGAGCCATCCCCCGATCGCCAGATAGGCGCAGGGGAACAGCAGGATGCCGGACCAACCGACGAACACGAACCGATCGCGTTTTAGCCAGTCGTCGAGCACGTCAAACAAGCCGCGCTCGGCACTGCGTCCAATGGCAATTGTCATATCTTTGGTTTATTTCCTTGAAATCGAGAACCGCGAAATCGCGATTTCCTAGGTTTCTAATTAAGTTAACATAACTATATATTATTTTGGAAAAATTTAGCCAAACTCCCCCCAAATTAAATCAGGCGGGGAGCCCAGCCCCATTTCTCTACTCTAGACGGAGGTTCTGAATGACTGCTGACACTGCCACCAATAGCTCGCTGGTGATTCACCAGAAGGTTCTAGGCTCTCGCCGCTTCAGCAACTATTGGTGGGCCACCGTTGTCTCCGGAGGAGCCTCCGGTTTTCTCCTAGCCGGGATTTCCAGCTACCAGCAAGTTAACCTGCTCCCCTTCACCGACGCCACCCAACTCACTTTCATCCCCCAAGGCATCGTGATGGGCTTTTATGGAGTCGCCGGACTGCTCCTAGCACTCTACCTCTGGCTGACAATTATCCTGGATGTGGGTGGTGGCTACAACGAATTCAACAAACAAACCGGCCAAGTCCGCATTTTCCGTTGGGGATTTCCCGGCAAAAACCGCCGCCTCGACCTCACTTATCCCACCGCCGACGTGCAGGGAATTCGCTTGGAAGTCAAAGAGGGACTCAACCCTCGGCGGGCTCTCTACCTCCGGGTGAAAAACCGCCAACCCATTCCCCTCACCCGTGTGGGACAACCCATGTCTTTGTCCGAGCTGGAAAATGAAGGCGCCACCTTGGCTCGCTTCCTCGAAGTGCCTCTGGAAGGTTTGTAAATTCTGCGGTATCAATTCCACAGAGATTGTAGGGTGGGCATTGCCCACTCTCCGAGCCGGAACATCCCTCAATCCCAATCATCATCTGGGCAATGCCCACCCCACCTGCGATAAAAATTAACTTATATTAAGTCCCTATCATTTTCAATGGTTGATTAAGCGGGTACTTAGCTGGCGGAGGAAGCAATACCTCCGGGCAGTCCTAGTGTGATGATGAATGCAAAAGCGCAACTCGTTTCTAGGTAGTGGCATATGGAACCCAAAATCGGTCGCTGGTTGGTTTCGGTGATTATAGTATCCTGTTTGCTGGTGGGAGGATGCGTTTCTGGGCAAGCGGTATCGAACGATTCTGCCGCTCAGAACAGTCCCTCATCTCCAGCAACTCAACCCAAAGACATGCAAGCAAATAATCTACCCCGCCTGGAAGGCAAAGCTACCGTGGTCCTGGTGGTGAAAGGCAAAAGCATCACCTTAGAAGTGGATGGCACTAATGCCCCCATCACGGCTGGCAATTTCGTTGACCTCGTACAGCGGGGCACCTACAACGGTTTGGTGTTTCACCGGGTGGTACGTGACCCCCAACCGTTTGTAGTTCAAGGTGGCGACCCCCAAAGCAAGGACCCAAGTTTTCCGGCGGCTCGTTTGGGCACCGGCGGTTTTGTGGACCCCCAATCGGGCGAGCGGCGCTATATTCCTTTGGAAATTAAGCCGGAAGGGGCTGAGGCGCCAATTTATAGTAAGACTTTTGAAATGGCCGGAATTGCCAAAAAGCCTGTGTTACCTCATACCAGAGGGGCTCTGGCAATGGCTCGCTCCCAAGCTCCTGACTCCGCATCCTCTCAGTTCTACATTGCTTTGGCTGAGCTGGGTTTCCTCGATGGCAATTATGCTGTTTTCGGCTATGTCACTGATGGGATGGATGCGGTGGATGGCATTCAACAGGGCGATCGCATTGACTCCGCCCAAGTCATCAAAGGCTTAGAAAACCTCAAACTCGGCGGTAGCTAACCCCATCCCCGATCGGCTTATCAATGGTGGAAGTGGCAGTAACTGGTATCGGGTTAATTTCCGCATTGGGCCACAGCTTAGAAGCAACCTGGCAACATCTGCTCGCTGGCTCCTCGGGTATCAAACTCCGCCAACCCTTTGCGGAACTGCCACCCCGCCCTTTAGCCCAACTCGGCCCCCTCCCCGCCGACTTCCAGACATTAACCGCAAAAGCACTGCAAGCCGCTCTTACCGACGCCGGTTTAGTCCCCCCCCTGTCTCACTGCGGCGTTGTTATCGGCTCTTCTCGCGCACATCAAGGACGCTGGGAGCAACTAGCTCACCCCAATCATCATCAGTTAGACAGTTGGCTGGAAACCCTCCCCCACATGGCAGCCATCCACACCGCCCGCATTGTCGGCACTACCGGCCCCGTACTCGCACCAATGGCCGCTTGCGCTACAGGTATATGGGCACTATTTCGCGGTTGGGAACTCCTGCAAACCGGAGAATGCCAGCAAGTCATCACCGGAGCCGTGGAAGCCCCCATTACCCCCCTCACCCTCGCCGGTTTCGCCAAAATGGGCGCCCTAGCCACCACTGGCTGTTATCCCTTTGATATCCACCGCGAAGGTTTAGCCCTCGGAGAAGGAGGCGCCATTTTTATCCTAGAAAATGCTGCCCTAGCCAAACAACGCGGCGCCAAAATTTATGGCAAAATTTTAGGTTTTGGCTTGACAAATGATGCCCTTCATGGTAACTATTCCGACCCAGAAGGTAAAAGCGCCAAATTAGCCATCAAGCAATGTTTAGCCATCAGCCATCTGGCACCCACAGATATTCACTACATCCACGCTCACGGCACCAGCACCCAGCTTAATGATAAATTCGAGGCAGATATCATTCAACAAATATTTCCGCATGGCGTACCAGTCAGCTCCACCAAAGGCGCCACCGGGCACACTTTGGGAGCTTCTGGCGCATTAGGTGCCGCTTTTAGCTTCATGGCATTGCAGCAGCAAATATTGCCCCCCTGTGTGGGGTTAAATACGCCAGAATTTGACTTAGATTTTATCATTAAACCCCGCACTTGTCAAAGCGAAAATAGTTTAATTTTTAGTTTTGGTTTTGGCGGACAGAATGCCGTATTAGCTATCGGAAGATAGACAAAAAAAGTTGCAAAATTTTTGGCAAAACTCCTTGACAAACCCGAAAACAGAAGTTATTATAAGGATAATGGAAAAGGTGCGGCCTGTGGATAGGGCATTTTGGGCAAAATTATCGCCCGTAGGGGCACAGCAGCGCTAAAATTGAGCCGAAACGATAAATCTTTATAACGCCGTGCCCCCCACCACGGGAAATTTGGGCGTGGTTGGGTAATTTTGGGAAAATGGGCGCCAAGAACAAGGGCGAAGCACCCCGGTAATAAACTATCGGTAAAAAGCGACAAACCTTTAGCCGGTGTGCTTCTCCCCTACGGGTGAATGTTGGGGTTTTTCGGGGCCATAGGGGCGAAATATCCGCGCTATGAACCTATATATCCTCACCAAGAATTTGTAGGCGGATGCTTCATCCTTACCAAAGTCCCGGCGAAGGAAACTAAGAACCAGAAACCGGAAGCCGAGAAACAGCCACCCGAAACCCGTAGTCGCTAACCACATAAACAAAACCGATCCAGAAGCGACTGGAGCAACGGCAATTTCTGGGGTAGGAGTTCCAAGAACCCCCATGCAGCACACGGAGATTAGATTGTCCGCCAGTTACCCAAGCACTTCCATCCGTAGGTGCATTATTATGATTTTCGTGCCATCTGTCTTGACACCACTCCCAAACATTGCCGTGCATATCGTATAAACCAAAAGCATTAGGAGGAAAACTACCTACTGGGGTGGTTTTTTGTTGATATTGCCCTTTTGGACCGTTGGCGTAGGCTTCCCTTCCGTCACAGTTGGCTAAGTCGGTGGTGATGGTGTCGCCGAAGTGAAATGGGGTGGTGGTTCCGGCTCTACAAGCATATTCCCATTCGGCTTCACTGGGTAAACGATAGGTAATTCCTGTTTTTTGGGCGAGTTTTTGGCAAAATTCTACTGCATCGCTCCAGGTTACACGTTCTACTGGGAGGTCTGAGCCTTGGAAATGGGAGGGGTTTTGCCCCATAATGGCTTGATATTGAGCCTGGGTGATGGGATATTTGCCCAGATAGAATGATGGCACTGTGACTTGGTGTTGGGGACTTTCCGTATCGATTCTTCCTGACTCACTGTCTGGGGAACCCATAAGGAATGTTCCCCCTGGAATGGCTACCATGTCTATGAAAATGCCGTTACCCAAGTCTTGGCGGAAATATGGCGCTTGTCCGTCGCTACTATTGATTACTTCTCCTGTGGAGTTGACGGTAATGGTGGTAAATTTAAAGGTGGGAAGGTTTGGAAAAAGGAAATTTAGTGCTTTTAATACTTCTGTTGCCGACTGATAGCGGTTTTTTACTCCTGTTTCCAGCAATTTATCCAAAATTTCTCCTAACTGGCTGCTGACAGTGGCACCGTTTGGCAAATATTCCCGCCATACCCAGCATCCTTCTACAGCATTATATAGTTTATCAGAACCATCAGTATTGGGTAAACATCTCGTGAGCAGACGGATACAAGTAACGCCTAAACTGTATAAATCACTGGCGGGGTAGGCGATTCCTTGCATCATTTGTTCTAATGGTGCATAACCGGAAGTTCCCACAGTGGTGCCTTGACGGGTTAATAGGGTTTTGGTGTTGGCTTTGGCGACGCCAAAATCAATCAGAGCTAATTTTTGGTCACTGTCACGGCGAATGATGTTTTCTGGTTTAATGTCTCGGTGAATGACTTTATGCTGGTGGATAAAGTCCAAAACTGGTAATAAGTCTTGGAGGAGTTCCCGGATTTTGGTTTCGCTGAAGGGACCGGCTTTTAATTCTTCCTGTAAGGTCTGACCTTTAATGTATTGTTGGACTAAATATTGGTAGGGAATTTCCTGATTATTTCCCGATTGGGGTAAATTTTCTTCAAAATAGGCGTATAATGTGGGTATCTGGGGATGTTCTTCTAGTTGTAAAAGTCTTTCGGCTTCTTGATTAAACAGTTCGGTGGCTTTTTGCAAGGCTCCGGGATTACTTGTCATCCCCGGTTCTGGGGCAAATTGTTTGATGACACATTTGGCATTGCGTCTGTCGATGTCTTCGGCTAAATAGGTTTTGCCAAATCCTCCCTGTCCCAGAGCTTGGGTGATGCGATATCGTCCCCGCAATAGGGAGATTAGCATACTGCCGCATTGTTGGCAATATTCCTGGCGATCGGGGTTTTGGGGGTTGATGCAGTTGGGGTTAATGCAGAGCATGGTAGTTTTTTGTCATTTGTCCTTGGTCATTTGTCCTTGGTCCTTTGTCCTTTGTCCAAAAGACTAAGGAAAAATGACAAATTTGGCCTATATATATGGCCGCATCTTTTCCATTGTTCACATTATATGTCAAGTCAGTTTCGGTGTCAAGGGGTTTGGGGAAAATTTTTTGGCAAAGAAACCGGGTTTCTGCGGTGACTTTTCGTTGTCAACCAAGATTTTTCAAAGAAACCCGGTTTCTGAAGAGTCCCTATTCTCTCCAGGCAAATTCTAGTTGTGGCCAAAATTTTTGACTTTTCAATATCCGGCTGAGGTTAATATCAGTTTCCAAGAGGCAAGTATGACCGCTGTGGGGGAGAATGACTCGTTGGGCGTTGGGGAAGTAATGGAGTAATCGTTCAGATTCGGCGACGGAGGCGAGAATTAGGTCATTGCTGCTGGCGATGAGGAGGACGGGTTTGGTGAATTCATATAGTTGTTGGGGTAAGATTTCAAATTCCCGCATGAGGGCAATTCGCCAGCTTGTGGTGGTTTGGGGGGGGAACTGCATGGCGGCGAGGAGGTTGGCGGCTTGGGTTCGGGTCATGCGTTCTAAGGCGGCTAAGAAGGGTAAAAAACCGATGACGGAAATGGTGTAAAGGGGTGGGGGGAGCCAACCGGTGAGGTGGGAGCCCCATTGGAGCCAGGGACGTTGATTGAAACAGGTGGCGGGGTTGACTAAAATTAGCCGATCGATTAATTCTGGGGCTCGGAGGGCGACTTTGAGGGCGAGACAACCGCCAAAGGATTCGCCGCATAGGTATAGGGGCCGGTGGTTGGTGGCGAGTTCGATTTCTAGGAGATTGACGACTTTTGCGGTTAGCTCATCCCAGGTGGAGAGGTCGTCGGGGGGGATGGTGAGAGTGCGGATGTCAAAACCGGTGGCGAGTCCTTGGGTGATTTGCCATTGGAGGAGTTCGCCACAGCCATCGAGTCCGGGAAGGAAGATGAAAAGGGGTTTTTCTGGTTGTGTGGTGACGGGGGTGAGCATTTTTGTGGTTGGGATGGGGGTTTTAGGGTTGGTGGAGGAGGGTGGTGATTTGGGTGTGGGTGTGATGGAGGATTTGGTTGACGGCGGTTTTGCCTTGTTTGCCGTGGTAGGATTGCCGATCGCTCTGAGTAATCCAGTAGGGATGTCCGATGAGAATGCGAACGCCGTGATAAATGACCACCGGGTGGTTGCCATCTTGTTGAAACAGGGGTTCGGTGGGGTCAAAGAGGCTGAGGATGCGGGTAGGCATTGGGTAGTAAGTGGTTTCTTCCAGGGAAGATATGGCCACGGGGAGGATGGCGAGGTTGGGAATTTGGGCACGCAGGGCCAGGTGTGCGAAGCCGCGATGAAATTCGCCCACGGTGTGGGGGGGTGTGCGGTGGAGCATGGGGGGTGCCCCTTCGGGAAAGATGCCCACGGCGGCTCCATTGTGGAGTAGGGGGATAGTTTGGTGGAAAAAGCTATGCTGTCGGCGATCGGGAGTGTCAATGGGGAAACAGCCAAGTTCCTGAGTAATGAGGTGATTCACTACGGGGACTTTCCCCATATAGTGATGGGTGGCAAAATGGATGGGTCGCTCTAGAGCCGCCATGAGCAGGGGTGCATCCATAAAACTGCGGTGGTTGCTGATGACCAGGAGGGGGATGTCGGGGGGGATGCGGTCCTGATGGTGGATAAAAATCCGCGTCCCGGCGAGTCTGAGGAACCAGCGGGAAATTTGCAGGGGTTTGTCTGTTGGCATGGAGAGAAACTGGGGTAAAACGGTCCGAGGGCGGTTTTGGTCTGGGTAAATCAAGAGTTTGGGCTCGCCATCCCCCCTGGTTGCCCAGAAAGAGGATGAAACAGCCCAAACCGGGGCAAGTCTGGGGGCTGCACCAGCAGGGGTGTTTCACCAGGGCGACAGCGGCAACGGCTGTTTGGCCTGACAATGGGGGGCTGCTTGTACCGCAATCTTACCCTAGGGATTAGGTCTGGGCAAGGTTTGACGGTGGGGTGGTTGGGGGTGGGGAGGATTAACCGGTATGATGGCAAAACTTTAAGATTTCTTGAAGTATTTTCAAAAATCTTCAAATTTAGCATTAAATCTTGATGAATCTCAGGAAATTACTGTTTGATCGGTCAATATGAAGGGGAGGTGAGGCAGTCAATTGAGAAGATAGTAGGGGAATTCACGGAACCAGAGTGGTTGTGATACAATTTAGATCTAACTGCATTGAGGTGGGACAATTCCCAGCCATTTTTACCAGTGCAGACACAGGGACAAGCTCGGAGCCGATCGAGATATCGGTTGTCAAATAAATTTTATGCGGCTCTCCCTTGACCTCAAGGTGGTGGTGAGAAGCTGATGGATCACAGATGTCTGGGCGGTGGCGAGCCGGTTGGTGGTAAGTTAGGTCAAAAAAACAGTCTCACCAGGGGTGGAGGGAAAAATACCTGACACCTATCTGGGGATGGCTGGTGGGCTGTGGATGCTATTAATCGCCAATCAAATATAATTGATAACCCTCATGATAGGATTGAAGAAAAACAATGGGGGTAGTTTTTTATTCCCAATCCATGAACTATACGAATACCAGTAAAAACACGTTTGCGATTACAACTCCGCTTTACTACGTCAACGATGTGCCGCACCTAGGGAGTGCTTATACGACGATCGCCGCTGATGTGGTAGCACGGTTTCAGCGTCTGCGCGGGTTATCTGTGCTGATGATTACCGGAACCGACGAACACGGGCAAAAAATCGAGCGGACGGCGCAAGCCTATGGACGATCGCCCCAGGAACACTGCGATTTAATCGCTAGCTCCTTTGTGGAGCTATGGGAACTTCTGGGCATCAAGTACGATCGGTTTAGCCGCACTACGGCGGTGCGTCATCAGGCGATCGTCAAGGAATTTTTCGGGCGCGTCTGGGACGCTGGCGATATTTACCTGGGACAGCAAAAAGGTTTCTACTGCGTCTCTTGCGAAGAATTCAAAGAAGAGCGCGACCTCCTAGAAAACCATCGTTGTCCCCTGCACCCGAACCGGGAAGCGGAATGGCGGGACGAGCAAAACTACTTCTTCCGCCTGTCCAAATACCAAAACCAGCTCGAAGCTCTCTACGCGGAACAGCCTAATTTCATCCAACCAGAGAGCCGCCGCAATGAAGTCCTCAACTTTGTCCGCCAAGGACTACAGGACTTTTCCATCTCGCGAGTCAATCTCGATTGGGGTTTCCCCGTACCCACGGACCCCAACCATACCCTCTATGTCTGGTTTGATGCGCTGTTGGGGTATGTGACGGCTTTGCTCGAAGATGGGGACGAACCCACCCTCGCCAACGCCTTAGCCAAATGGTGGCCAATTAATATCCACCTGATTGGTAAAGATATTCTGCGGTTTCATGCGGTTTATTGGCCCGCGATGCTCATGTCTGCCCAGTTGCCCATTAGCGGCGGTGTATTTGGTCACGGCTTTTTGACCAAAGATGGCCAAAAAATGGGTAAAACCCTTGGTAACACCGTTGACCCGGTGGATTTGGTCCGGCGTTATGGTGCCGATGCGGTACGCTATTATTTTGTCAAAGAAATTGAATTTGGCAAGGATGGCGATTTAAATGAAACCCGCTTTGTGAATGTCCTTAATGCTGATTTGGCCAATGACTTGGGCAACCTCCTCAACCGCACTTTGAAAATGGCGCAGAAGTATTGTGGGGGGAAGGTGCCCCCGGTGGCCCCAGAGGATATCCCCTCGGATAATGCCTTGAAGGCGATCGGGATGGAGCTAGGACAGCGGGTGACGCCAGCCTATGAAAACTTGGCTTTCAGCCAAGGTTGTGAAGAGATTCTCACCTTGGTGCGATCGAGCAACAAGTATATCGACGAGCAGGCACCCTGGACTTTGTACAAGCAAAAACAACAGCAAGCACTAGAGCAAGTCCTCTATGCGGTTTTGGAGTCGGTACGTTTAGCAGCTTATCTGCTCTCCCCGGTCACTCCTAAACTGAGCAGCTCCATTTATCAACAACTGGGTATTTCCCTGGACCTGAGCCAAACTACCGGGGATGCGGCGGCAACTTTTGCCACCCACGCCCAGTGGGGAATGCTCGCTGCTAATCATACCCTGGGAGAACCGCACCCAGTATTTCAGCGCCTAGAACTGGTGTCCTAAATTACATTGACCTCGGAGCAGGCATTCGAGGTCAACAGAAACCACCGCTAACAATCGATTTGGGAGCAATGGTAGGGGCGTCAACCACCCCACCAATGTCAAAATAAATGATTGATTTTACAGCTAGTCAACAGAGTTTAACAAATTCCCAAGGAGCGAAGAGCAGCCAGAACAAATCACTTATAATCAAACTCGCGTGAAAAATTTTGATAACAAATAGAGGTATAACAAAGATGTTATCTCATCCAGAAAACAACAGCATATTCACACCAGAACAGTTTTTGGAAAATCGGGGTAGGGTCGCTATTTTTATCGATGGTTCTAATTTATTTTATGCCGCCCTGCAACTGGGAATCGAAATCGACTATACGAAACTGCTGTGTCGGTTAACCGCTGGTTCGCGACTGCTCCGGTCTTTTTTCTATACCGGAGTGGACCGCACTAATGAAAAACAACAGGGGTTTTTGCTATGGATGCGACGCAATGGCTACCGCGTCATTGCCAAAGATTTGGTGCAGCTCCCAGATGGCTCAAAAAAGGCTAACCTGGATGTGGAAATTGCCGTGGATATGATGGCTTTGGTCGGGTCGTATGATACGGCGGTGTTGGTGAGCGGTGATGGCGATTTGGCTTACGCGGTAAATGCGGTGAGCTATCGCGGGGTGCGGGTGGAGGTAGTGAGTTTGCGATCGATGACCAGCGATAGCTTAATCAATGTGGCAGACCGCTATATTGATTTGGAATCAGTCAAAGAAGATATCCAAAAAATGCCACGTCCCAATCATACCACTTACACCTACAGACCTTTGTCGAGTATCACGATGATGGAAGACGGAAACGCCTAAATAGAAAGGAAGCAAAAGGCAAAATGAACCAGAAAAAAGCCGCGCTATTTGTTCTAGTGAGTTTTGCCTTTTTATGGCTGTTATTTGGGGGAGTATATGGATGCCAAAAACCTAATAATAGCAACGGTAATCAGGAGGGAAATAGTGGGGAAAAGGTCGAAAAAAGTTTAACGCTGAAAGATGTTACTTTAGAGCAATTTAGCCAAGATGGTAAGCTGATTTGGAAGGTGATATCGCCTTTGGCCAAGTATGAAGATGGGGCTAAGTTGGCCTTGGTGGAGCAGCCGGTGGGGGAATTGTTTAGAGATGGGGTTTTAGTTTATAAAATTCAGGCGAAAAGTGGCCAGTTATTTGAGAAAAGTAATAAAATTCTGCTCCAAGATGATGTGGTAGCGACGGATGTGCGATCGGGTGCGGTGTTGCAAGGCGGTGAGCTGGAGTGGTTGCCGGGAGAAGATTTACTGCTGATTCGCGAAAACCTCAAGGGGACTCATCCACAACTGCTCGTTACGGCGAAGGAAGCACGCTTGCACAGTCGGGACAGACGGATGGAGTTATCGGGTCAGGTGGTGGCAACCACAGCAGAACCGGTGTTTCAGTTGCGGAGCGAAAATTTGGTGTGGCAAATGGCGGCGCAATTGGTGGAAAGCACCACAAAAGTGCAAATCGATCGCTACACCTGTAAAACCCCCTCCCAATGCACCCCAACTGACCGGGCGACTGCCAACCAAGGGAAAATGAATCTAGCCAAGAAAACCGCTACTCTGGAGAAAAATGCCAGCCTAGATTTGAGCAAACCGCCAGTTAATGTGGCTGGAGATTTAATTGTGTGGAACCTGGAAGAAAAAACCATCACCTCCGATAAACCCCTGACCATACTCCACGAGCAGCAAAAAACCATTATCAAAGCCCAAAAAGGGAAGCTGGATGTACCAAGCAACATCTTTTATTTATCAGAAGGCGTGAGCGGCACCAGCACGGAGGGTCAATTTGATTTGGCATCTGACCAGATGATGTGGGATATCACCAAGGAGCAAATCGAAGCTGAGGGCAATGTAGTTTACCGCCAAAATAATCCCCCAATGACCACTAGGGGAAAAAAGGCTTTTGGCAAACTGCAAGACCGGACAATTACTTTCAGTGGTGGGGAAGTCGTCACCGATGTAATTCCTTGAGTCTCCCCGTCCCCCCGTCCCCCCATCACCCCGTCCCCCCGTCTCCTGGTCCCCCCGTCTCCTGGTCCCCCCGTCCCCCCGTTTTTTCTCCGGGGCGGAGTTGTGGTTGCGGTTTGGCTTGGGGGGTGAGGATGCTGGGTAGTTCGGCGCGGGCGCCCCATTCTTTGACGAACTGGTGCAGGAGGTCGTCTTGAGCAGCGCGGAAGCCTTCTAAATAGTCGCCACCGTTGACGATCGCAAACCAAATCAAACCTTTTTCCGTGGGCAGTGCGCCAGCTAAACCGCTGACGTTCCACAGGGAACCGGTTTTAACTGTAGCGCCTTTGGGGACTCGCCGCTCTTCCAACGTGCCCCGATCGCGCCCGGAAATGGGAAACAAATCACCGATCGTGTAAACCCCACCACCACTATCCCTCTTATCCAGCAAATAGCGTTGAATCGCCATAAACATGGCGCAAGCTGCCCTCGGAGAGATGCGATTATCCACCCCCAACCCCGACCCATTCACCAGTAAAATCTCCGCCACAGGCACTAAAGCCGCTTTCGCCGCTGAGGTGCGTACCACTTGCGCCCCCCCCAACCCATCCGCCAGGGTCTCGGCAATAAAATTATTGCTGTAAACATTCATTCGCTTTAATATCTGTGCCAAGGGTAAAGACAAATGGCGCACCAACAATTTTGGCTCTGTCGGTGCAGCCGCCACCACCACTTGACCGGTAACTTCTAAATTTGGCTTATTTCCACCCAGACGCGAATGTGCCCGGGCTACATCCTCAGTCCATTTGGCTTCATTCCAGGCAAGGCGAAGCAATTCCCCACTCGCCCGAGAGTCAGGCTGATAATTCATGGTGAAATTGCCCGCAATCACTAAATTCCCACTAATGCGGCGAATCCCCAATTGCTGCAGATTCAGACCCAAAGATATGGCATCTTCCCAAACAAACAGCGGGTCGCCACCCCCGGTCACCACTAAATCCCCCTGCAATACTCCATCCACCACTGTGCCACTGGTGCCCACCAGGGTTTCAAATTGGTGGTCTAATTCCCACGCTGACAGAGCCGCCAAAGAAGTGGCTACCTTAGTTAAAGAAGCTGCAGGCATGGGGGTTGTCCCCTGGTTACTGGTTAAGAGCTGATAACCAGTCTGAATCCAGATGCCCTGCTCTTCTCGCAATAGTCCTTTGGCGGTCAATTGCTGCAAATAGTTCTGGACTATGGCATCGATCGCGGGTTCTTTTGTCCCCACCACAGCTAATCCCGGAGTTGCCGCCCCACTGAACCGGTCCCAGGCATCTGTAACCGTAGTTTCCACTCCCACAGCATCCAACCACACTGAAAGTAAACCCGAGCTGAATAATTCCCACATCGTTAAACCCTTAACAGTCTCTCCCGGTTGACACTGAGTCCCAATCTACCGCAAACTTCCCCATTTCCACTTCTGGTCCCCTGTCTCCGAGTCGCCCAGTTGCCCGCGCCAAAAGTGCGCTGCAGCCCACATCAGAACCTGACTTATGAATAATTCTGAGGATACTGATGCTTGGGGATAACAGGTCTGGTAGAATTTTTAAGGTTTCTATGACTTTGACGATGGGATCGACTCGCGTGCGGATTGCAATAGATGCTATGGGCGGGGATCACGCCCCTGCCGAAATCGTCGCTGGGGCTATCAGAGCCCAGCAGGATTTGGGGGTAGATGTTTTGCTGGTAGGCGACCCGGAGCAGATCCGCGACCAGCTCCAACAGCAGGTAACAGAAGGTGATTCATCTGTGTTGTCACAGGTGGAAATAGTCCCGGCTGAAGGGGTAGTGGAAATGCACGAGGAGCCTTTAAGTGCGCTGAAGCGCAAGCCCAAAGCCTCTATCGGCGTGGCAATGGATTTGGTGAAACAAAATCGTGCCCAAGGGGTGGTTTCTGCTGGCCACTCGGGGGCAGCAATGGCGGCGGCTCTGTTACGTTTGGGCAGGCTTCCGGGAATCGATCGCCCTGCGATTGGTGCTGTATTACCCACTCTGATTCCGGGTAAATCGGTAGTGGTTCTGGATGTGGGTGCGAATGTGGACTGTCGCCCCAAATTTTTGGAGCAGTTCGCCCTGATGGGAGCGATTTATGCTCAGCATGCTCTCGGCATCGCTGAACCCCAGGTGGGACTGTTGAACATCGGGGAAGAAGCGACTAAGGGTAATGACCAGACTGTGCGGGCATACCAGATGTTGCAGGACAATCCTCACATCAGCTTTTTGGGCAATGCGGAAGGTCGTGATGTCCTCAAGGGTCAATGTGATGTGGTGGTTTGTGACGGATTTGTGGGCAATGTGCTGCTCAAATTTGCCGAATCCGTGGGAGAGGTGATTATGCAAATGCTCAAGGCAGAATTTGCCGACGCCATGAAGAATCCAACCGAAGCTGCGGTACTCGGACCGCGCCTGAAGCGGATTAGGCAGCAGTTAGACCACGTGGAACACGGTGGGGCTTTGCTGTTGGGGGTCGGCGGAATTTGCATCATTAGCCACGGTAGTTCTCAGGCGCCGTCGATTTTTAATGCGGTGCGCTTGGCGAAAGAGGCGATCGAAAACCAGGTGCTGGAAAATATGCTCTCAGTCCAAGCCAAAATTGTGGCTAAGGAGTCCGTGGTCAATAGTTAGGCACGCACATAAGGCCAATCCACAGAAAAGCACCGCGATGGAGATTTGATGAGTGAATAATCCAGGAGTAGGAATCGCAATTACAGGTAGCGGCTCAGCCACAGCAGATCAAGCCGTGGCAAATCAGGCGCTTTCTACGATCGTAGATACTTCTGATGAGTGGATCGCTGAACGCACGGGCATCAAATCCCGGCGTTTGGCTTCCTCGGAGCAGTCTCTGACGGAACTCGCCACCGCCGCCGCCCGCGCCGCGATCGCTGCGGCGGGGATGACTCCGGCGGATATCGATATGATTATTTTGGCTACTTCTACTGCTGATGATTTGTTCGGCAGCGCTAGCGCTATTCAGGGCCGCTTGGGCGCCGATCGGGCGGTGGCTTTTGATTTGACGGCGGCTTGCAGTGGGTTTCTCTTTGCGATGGTGACGGCGGCCCAATTCATCCGCACTGGTGTTTACCAAAATGTGGTGGTGATTGGTGCTGATATCCTCTCGCGATGGGTGGATTGGTCCGATCGCACTACTTGTGTGTTGTTTGGCGATGGGGCCGGAGCCGTGGTAATGCAGGCTAATGGTGAGGGCGATCGCTTACTGAGTTTTTACCTCGCCAGCGACGGCACCCAAAACGATTCTCTGCAATTGCCCTTCCGCTCTCAAGCCACAGAACTCCTCCCCCAAGTTTCCATTGCTCAGGGCACCTATCATCCCATTACCATGAAAGGTCGGGAAGTTTACCGCTTCGCCGTCAGCAAGGTGCCAGAAGTGATCGAAAAATCCCTATTTCGCGCTAACCTCACCACAGACCAAATCGATTGGCTGCTCCTGCATCAAGCCAACCAGCGCATTTTGGATGCAGTGGCCGATCGACTACATATCCCCAGCACCAAAGTCCTCAGCAACCTAGCTCACTACGGCAATACCTCCGCCGCCTCTATCCCCCTCGCTCTCGATGAAGCCGTCCGCACGGGTAAAATTCAACCCGGCCACATTATTGCCGCCTCCGGCTTTGGTGCCGGTCTCACCTGGGGCGCCGCCATCTTTCAATGGGGGTAGTCCTTGCTGAAAAGTCATTGGTCAACGACAAATGACAAAGGACAAATGACAAAGGACAAATGACAAATGACTAAAACCGCATGGGTTTTCCCCGGACAAGGTTCTCAAGCCGTCGGTATGGGCGTGGATTTATTAACCCACCCCACCGCTGCTGCTAAATATCAAACCGCCCAGAGCATTCTCGGCTGGTCTGTCCCGGATATCTGCCAAAACCACGAAGATAAACTCTCCCGCACCCTCTACACCCAACCTTGTCTCTATGTGGTAGAGTGCATCCTCGCCGACTTGATGCAAGAACGCGGCCATCAACCGCACCTCGTCGCCGGTCACAGTCTCGGCGAATATGTGGCTCTCTACGCGGCTGGCGTTTTTGACTTCGCCACCGGTTTGGCATTGGTAAAACGCCGCGCCGAATTGATGGAGGACGCCGCTGGCGGGCAAATGGCAGCTCTCATTGGTTTTGACCGCGAGCAGCTCGCCACCCAACTGGCGCAAACCCCCAATGTGGTACTGGCCAACGATAACAGTGATGCCCAAGTGGTTATCTCTGGCACTCCTGAAGCGGTGGAAACAGTGATTGCCAATATTAAGGTCAAACGAGCGGTGAAATTAAACGTCTCCGGCCCGTTTCACTCTCCCTTGATGGCTCCCGCTGCTACGGAATTCCAAAAAGCCTTGGAGTCTGTGCCTTTTACGGATGCCATAGTGCCGGTAATTTCTAATGTGGAACCCACCCCAGCTACGGCGGCGGAGGTTCTCAAAGAGCGCCTCGTCCAGCAAATGACCGGTTCTGTGCGTTGGCGAGAAATCTCGGCCCAGCTCCCTCAAGAAGGTATCGAGAAGGTAGTAGAAATTGGTCCGGGCAAAGTCCTTACTGGTTTGATTAAGCGCACATCCCCCCAATTAGCCTTGGAAAATGTCAGCGGAGCCGCTGATTTGCCGGTATCTGGTCAATTGAATTAAGAATGAGAATGGTTTTTTGGTTAAACCCCACATCTGCTAAAGCCCTCACCCCCGTCCCCTCGACCAGGTAGGGAGAGGGGAGAATTGATAATTGATAATTGTCAATTGTCAATCATCAATTATTTTCCCCGTCTTGCTCCCCTTTCTCCCTTTTTGGGAGAAAGGGGTTGGGGGATAGAGGGCATATAATCATCTTTTTTCGCTACAGGATAGGCAACCACAAAGATGGATGAAGCACAAGTAAGACAGCGGGAACCGGTTGAGAGTCTGATTCTCTACAACTTATTTAAGTGGTCTGTAGTTAGCCCGATGCTCCATGCCTATTTTGGGGGCAGGATTTATGGTTTGGAACATGTCCCTCTATCGGGCCCGCTGGTGGTGGTCAGTAATCACGCTAGTTACTTTGACCCGCCGATCGTCTCTAACTGTGTTTGCCGTCCTGTGGCGTTTATGGCAAAAGAGGAGTTATTTCAGGTTCCCGTCCTCAAAGATGCCATCCGCCTCTATGGTGCCTACCCAGTACGTCGCGGCAGTTCTGACCGCAAGGCGATGCAGGCGGCGATGTCTTATTTGCGGGAAGGATGGGCGATCGGTCTTTTCCTCCAAGGCACCCGCACCGCCGACGCTCGCATCACTGACCCCAAACTCGGCGCCGCTCTCATCGCCGCCAAAACCAACGCCCCCCTACTCCCCGTTAGTTTGTGGGGCACCAACACCATCCTCTCCAAAGGTTCCTCTTTCCCCAAACCCGTCCCCATCACCGTGCGCATCGGCGAAATCATCCCCACCCCCAGTTCCACAGATAGGGAAGAATTAGAAGCCGTTACCCGGCGTTGTGTAGAAGCAATTCACACTATGCACGATTTGGGTCGGTGAGATAATTTAGCTATTTATAGTCAGTTCAAATAACAATGAGACAACCCTTGATAATTGCCCTCTATCCCCCAACCCCTTTCTCCCTTTTTGGGAGAAAGGGGAGTAATACCAGGATGCCCCCATCTTCTTCTCTCCCCTCTCCCTACCTGGTCGAGGGGACGGGGGTGAGGGCTGATCGGCGGTGGGGTTTAACCAAAAAAACATTCTCATTCTTAATTGAAATAACTATATCTGTTATGGCAGCAATTGTTTAATAATATATACTATTGCTGCACAAAACTCTGCATATTCTCCGGCGCTATTTAGTTGTTCAAAGCCTGACATCAGTGTTTTTTTATCCTCATCTGTCAAACTCTCCCAATCATCCAAAATTCCTTCCAAGGCTTTTTTCCGCGCCGCTATTAATTTGGGAATATTCAAGCCTATTTTATTAATTGTTGTTTCAGCCGCTGCCTTTTTTTCCTGATTTGCCCCAGGTCTAATTTCTCCCGATTCCGTATAAGTAAAAAAATCCCCACAGTTTTTATCCAAGGGAGAAACCATCAGCTTTTCATCATACCACCATTTTTTCTTATGTCCGCAGTGTACGGGCAATGGTGGGGGTGTTTCACTGTTTCCTTGGCATGAAGCCAGCATATTGCTGTATTCCAGTGCTAATTCTGGATAACTGGTTCTCGGTTTGAGATGCTCGATATGGCTGGTATCTCTAGATATGCGCTGTCCGCAGTAACAACAAATATAACCCTGTTCTCGCAACAGGCTATCATGCACTGCCTCTTTTTCCGAGGCTCGCAAAACATCCCATCTAGGCGTCCAATCAGCGTTAGCCTGCTGCTTCCAGTTCCGCAAAGCCTCTGGCTCTTCAGATTTTTGAATCCATTTCATTTCTGCAAAATTTCCCGACGGCGAATCGATACTCTGGCTTTCACTAACTCCGGCTCATCGTCTCCAATTTCCGAGGCAATTTCCTGGCGGAGTGCTTGTGCTGACTCTAAATTGCCTTGGTCGATGAGTCGAAATAACTCTAACAACCGCTCTTTAATTTCCTGCGGACGTTCTGGGACTTCCATCAAGTCTTCTAAAATCCGGTTGCTGTCTCGGCCAAATGAGCTTTCTGGACGCAGAGCCTCAATATTATCGTCAATTTTTTTGAGGATGTAAATATTTGCCGGTTTGATTTGACTCAGTACCTGGGGGGAATGGGTGGTAATGATAAACTGGCAGTTGGGGAAAGTTTTGGTCAAAACTGGGATAATCTGACGCTGCCATGCGGGATGCAGGTGTTGCTCGATTTCATCGATGAGAACCACCGCACTGCCTTGCAAGGGGTCTTCTAAAGATGGGTTGGCTAGAGCTAAACGCCTTGCTAAATCTCCTGTCATCGCCAGCAAGCTCTTTTCCCCATCGGATAGCTGATTTATGATCAGTTCTTCCCCTCGTTTTTTCACGGTCATTTCCAAGGACTTGCGCCGCACCCGCAGGTCCTGAAAATCATCGCCTAACACGGAATAGATAGATTTTCTGACCGCTGCTAACCGCTTATCCTCATAATTGGGGTTGTCTCGCCTTTCTTCTCCTTCTAAATCTTCTAAGGCTCTAAACCACTTGAAGAAACTGGCAAAGTTGATTTTTACCCCATCTAGGGCATTTTCATAAGCATCTACTTGTTTAAAATCATAATTATCCCGCTTTTTTACATCCACACCTTGCACGGAGCGATCGACTGGATAATACACCGCCAGGGGGATAGACGCTTCCGGGTTCCTTTGCCACTGCTGGCGGATTTTATCCGTAACTGATTCTAGGGTAGCTGGCTCGTCTGTATCCTCTGCATCTGGTTCTGACAACCCCCAACTATTTGTTTTTATCGATGGTTTACCAAAAACAAACGTCCTACTTTTTGGCTCACGATTTTCGCTTAAATCCCAATTTAACTCTCCCGATGAATCCACCAAGATGGTAATATCACTGTGAGCCGCTTCGCAGTTTATTTTGATATCTTTTTTAGAAAAACCCCTGCCTTCATCAGGATATTTTCCGTCTTTCTGTATTTGATTTATGTAACTAATCCGGTTATCTGGGTCAAACTGAATTCTGGCACTTACCCAAGACAGCATAATGGCCAGACAATCGAGGATACTAGATTTACCCACGCCGTTGACGCCGATGAACACGGTGGTTTTTTGGGCATCAAACTCTAAGGTTAAATCGCTGATGCCCCGAAAATTTTTCATTTGCAATCGCCTGACTTGCATTTGCATGGTGATTACGATTTTCCAACTGAGTTTTCCACTCTTCAAAGAGTAGGGCAAATATTTGACAGTCAAATGGGGGATTTTCGCCCATCAATTCTTGTTTGCCAATTGGGCGCCGGTGTAGCCGGTGGTGAGCCACACAATGGCTCGGACACCATCGCGAATCGCTTTTTCTATGGGTTCAGGTTCGCGTCCCGATGGCACTGGTAAAGGCTTATATGTGATGCCTCTACTACCAAAGACTATTTCCCCAATCACCTGAGCGCGGCGCATGTGGTCATCGGATGTGACTAAATAAACGCTGTTAATTCCTCTGGCTTTGAATTCATCTACCAAAGTGGTAAAATTAGTTACGGTATCGACGGCGCGATAGTCTAAATGCACGCGGCTATCTGCAATCCCCGCTTGGGCAAAAATCCATTGGGCATATTCTCGGTTACTGCCCCCGGATACCCAAATTTCTAAATCTGGATTCTTGCGGGCAAATTCGGCGGCAAACTCTTCTCTCTCGACGGCTCCCCCCAAAACTAATAAAGCCTGGGGTTGGTCGGTGTAGTTTCTATACTGTTTGTAACTAATCCAACACACTGCGGATAATCCTAATAGCAGCCCCAATAAGTTTTTCCCTGACAAACGCCAGTTTTGGGAACGCCGTTGACGACCTCTGCTCCCAGATAGCCTCAATATCATAGCCAAACAATCAATTTTTGCAACAGAGGATAGACAGGAAGTCAGGGTTTTTCCCTATGGCATAGCTATAGCTTTCCCCTGAGCAGAAGATACACCCAGTGATTCTGGGTGCCCACTAGAGAATAGCAGATTAACGGGACTGGCCGGACTTGAACCGGCGACCTAGCGCTTCAGATTCGTGTGAGTTTCCCCACTTTCTGGACTATTCCTTCACCATAGACTTGGGGTCTTTAGGTGGTGGCCGTTGTGTTTGAGGAGGTTGGTGGCGCTTGGTGGCTTTCGCTTTGGGCGCTTTCCGTTTCTACTTTGTAGAGCATGGTTTGGGGAACATAGGGACGGATAAAGGTGAGAAATCGCTTTCCCTCTTTTGTACCCATGCGCAGGCGGTAGGCTGTTTTGGTTTTGCTTAGCCCCCACTTAAATCCCCACTTTTGGGAGAAGTAAGCGACGATTACCTCGTTGTACTCTTTAGTGAGATGGGTGTTGAGGTAAATTTCTAGGGCGTGGACTTGACCTTGGTTTTTTTTTAAGGACCGCGAACCTTTATCCATGAACCAAATGGCGATTCCCTGGGGGGTTAAGAATTCCAAGAACTCCGGGGTAATTTTGGGAGTGCCTCCGGGATAAAGTTTCTTAACCAAAACCCGAATTATGGGAATTAATTTGGGTTCGATGCGCAGTTGCTGTCCGTTTTTGCTGTTCCACCGTTGCAGGCTCACGGGTTTGCTGGTGATTCTTTCGAGGATGTCTTTTTTGAATATGAGATATTCCTCTCGATCGCCCGCATCCTGGATATAGAAGTTGTTTTGGTTTCTATACCCTTTGCCCAAGAGCATTCCCGCCAGGATTCCCCGGCGCTCTACTTTAGATGAGACATCGTAGTCCATCTTGGCTCCTGCCTCAAACCAGTCTCTGCACCTTCTCTCCCCACAATGGGGGTAGAGCTTGGCTCAAGATTACCTTATCTGTTTCCCGATCGCCACATGAGCTACCCGGAATTGACTTAGGCTTCCTTGAGTTTGACCACATTCACTTCTGGAGTTTCCCCCAGAGTGCCCGATCGTTCAGGAGGCGCTCGCTCTATCCATCTGAGCTACAGCCCCAAAGTAGCGACTGTTTTAAGGATATTCTAGCAAACTACTTGCTTGAAACTGCGGTGGCATTGGTTGATGGGAGTTGGTGGTGAGCCGACTCCTTGCCACGACTGGTTTTTTCCAGGTTCTGAGAGCGGTTGACGCCGCTTTTCTGATTATACCAACCGAGTTAATATGTGGCAATGGGGCATTGCGTGGGGTAATACCCCCCATAGGGTATGGGTCACTTGGGTAACTGTCACAGTGTGACTCACCGCCGGAAAGGGGCAAGTTACACTGCGAGCTGTACATGGGTCATTGGTCATTTGTCCGAAGGTCATTTGGAAAAGAAACCGGGTTTCTGGGATAACCTCTGCATCACAGCCGAGATTTGGTTAAGACCCGGAGGACGCTTCGCAGACCTAACGGTTCAGCCTCTACATCGGCTCGCCAGCTCGCGTCGCTGGAGGCTGACCTCCGTCCCCGGTTTCTATCGGACTTTGGACAAAGGACTCGCCGGACTTTGGACAAAACTGATTATGACTACTGTTAATCACCGCAACCCGGTCCTCTTGGTTCACGGAATCTGGGATACAGGTAAGGTTTTCCGCAAACTCTCGGCTCACTTAACGGAGCTGGGCTGGTCAGTCCACGCGCTCAATCTCTCTCCCAATAATAGCTCGGTGGGTTTGGACAAGCTGGCCAAACAGGTGGCGGCGTTTGCGGAGGAGCGGTTTGGACCTCATGGCAATTTCGATTTGGTGGGGTTCAGTATGGGGGGTTTGGTGAGTCGCTACTATGTGCAACGACTGGGTGGGGGCGATCGGGTGCAGCGGTTTGTCACCATCTCCTCTCCCCATCATGGCACTTTGATGGCATACGCTCTCCCCCTGGAAGGAACAGTACAAATGCGTCCCCAGAGCCAGTTTCTGGAAGATTTAAACGCCGATGCCACGAAAACCCTCGGTAAACTTAATTTTACTTCCATCTGGACTAAATATGATGCCATGATTGTCCCTGGCTCCAGCTCAGAAATGCCGGTGGGCAAAAATATCCATCTCCCCGTATTGATTCATCGCTGGATGGTGAGCGATCGCCGTTGTTTCCAGGTAATTACTCAGGCTCTTTCTGAACCCATCAAAGCTGATGCCACAATCACAAGATAACCGTCCTCCCGTTGTGCTAGTCCACGGATTTTTTATTAAATCCGTGGTTTTCCGCCGCTTGGCCGCCGATTTGACCGCTAGGGGTTGGTCAGTTCATACTCCAGATTTTACCGGAAATTACCGCCATGTGGGTTTAGAGGAATTAGCCGCACAATTGGCAGATTATATTGATAAAACTTTTGCCCCCAGTCAACCTATAGATTTAGTCGGTTTAAGTATGGGAGGACTGGTGGCGCGGTATTATTTGCAGCGTTTATCTGGCATCGAGCGAGTGCAGCGGTTTGTCAGCATTTCTGCCCCCCATAATGGCACCTGGATGGCACACCTTATCCCCAGCTTACCTTGCGTGCAGATGCGCCCCCAGAGCGATTTTTTAAGAAATTTAAATCAGGATGTGGCGATGTTAGACCGGGTTAATCTTACCTATCTGTGGACCCCTTGGGATTTTATCATTGTCCCGGCTTCTAGTTCCTTGCTGCCAGTGGGTGATGAGGTGAGATTACCTGTGATAACTCACGCCTGCATGGCTCGACACCCTTTAAGTATGGCAGCGGTGGCAGATGCGCTCTCCGCTCCTTTGTAATGACAATTTCCTGTTACCCCGTCAGATGGTGGTTTTTTTGGGCTGAAGCCCAACTACAAACCTGCTGAACCTAGTATATAATATTGACGGAAAACCCGATAAACTAGGCAGGGATTATGACGATGTTTTTTCAATTTGAGGCAGATTTTGTCGAGTCTTTGCACTGCATCCCTATGCAGGTGAGATTAAAATTGGATACCTGTGGCATCAAGCTGAAGCTGAACCAGTGGAATAAGTTTACTCAGGAAGACCGCCGCGCCTTGGTAGAACAACCAGGCACGACTAATCAAGAAATTAGAGAATATCGGAAATTACTGCAAAAATTAATTTTAGAACGAACTGGGGAAGAGGCAAAGGATATGCCTTTAGATGAAGCTCCGGCATGGTTGGATAGCAAACATATTCCCGAAGCTGTCCAAGAAAAAGCGGGAGAATTTGGCGCTATTTTGACTGTAGAACAGTGGGCAAGTTTAGAAATTGTGCAGCGCTTTGCTTTGATTAAACTCAGCCGCTCTAGTCACGAAAATAGTAATTTTTTGCCTGCTTTGCAAGAATTTAACCTAGTTTAGCATGATTTTCAACAAATATCGCTGGGGAAAACCCCGACCTTAAAGAAACCGGGTTTCTGGGATAATCTCTGCATCATCACCAAGACTTGGTTAAGAAACCCGGTTTCTGGATTTGATTTTCAGGGCTAGGATTCGGCAATTACGAGCAGAGTAATTCCTTCTCGACCAACGGCCCTGATGGTTTGGTTGGGTTCTAGGGTGATTTCGCCACTGCTATTATAAAGTTTGGCTTTCCAAAAGGAGCCTTGGCATTTCACCCATCCGGTTTGACCGGGACAAATGGCTTCAGCAACGGTTCCTGGGACGGCGGTGGGAAATAGCTGCACCGAGGAACAGGTAAACATATGGTTGGGTTGGTCGGAACGCTTAAACCAGGAAATCATGGTTTTGGCTGATGATAATGGGTTATGGGTCCGGGCTATTTTGAGTGGCTTCGGCTTCTGGCTAATTACTTATCAGGGGAAATTGCCCCTAATTTTGCAGTTGGGGAAAATTTGTTTTGATTCCCTCCCGGCGCTATGTGCTTATCTTTATATTGGGGGGGGATGGTCAAAATTATGCTGTTACTGATATTAGGTAACATATCTGATATGACTAGGCAGGGGAACCCTGGGGAAAGGACCAGGAAGAAAAAACGCCAAACCTTCTGGTGGGGGGGGATTTCAGGGTTTAGCAGAAAAAAAGTTAAAATTTTTTGGCCAACTGGTGCATTAATTTGAGTTTCGCCTCCTAATACTGGGGTGTAAGCTCAGAAAGGTTGGAGTTCGATGGCGACCACCCTCAAGCAAATTGCTCAGTACCTGGACCAGTGCCGCTGGCGGTACAGTGTTGATGAAGCGCATTCCCGCATCCTGACTGGGGTGGCGGCGGAATGCGGCGAACCGTTCGCCGTGGCGATCGAGCTGCACGAAAATGGCGAGTATATCCAGTTTTATGCGCCTCGGTTGCTGTGTGGCGTTGCTGATCACCCCCACCGGGAATTAATTTTCCGCACGCTGTTGTCTCTGTCTTGGACCTGCAAGATGTTGCGGTGGGAGTACGATTTGATTGATGGGGAGGTCCGCGCCGCGATCGAATTCCCCCTCGCGGACACCGGTTTGAGCGAAAAACAGTTTTACCGTTGTCTCAATGGTTTGGTAGAACTTATCGATAAAGTGGCAATGCCGCGTCTGCAAGCGGTAATGACCACTGGTATCGACCCAGGGGAGGTGGAACTGGGAGAACGCCTGCTGTTAATGCTCCAAGAAAGTGCCCCCACAGGTTTTGTGGATGCGATTTCTCAAGCGGCGACGCGGCGGAAAAAGCCGAAGGTTGTATCTATCTAGCAGGAATTTTTCCATCAGGAGCAGCATCTACCGGTAATTATAGTTTTCTACAGATTGGGGATGCTTTACCAAACTAAAGTTATGTGTCACCAGCTAGTACCGCCACCACGACAGTTTCAGCAAAAGTTTACTGATTTTGCTTTCTCCTTGGAAACCGAGGCGGGACGGCGACATTTTCGTTGGATAAAAGATATCGAGTTAGAACGCAACATTAAGCGCTATCAGGAAACTGACCCGGTTTTTTGCCAGTGGTGGCAAGGCCAAGATGAAAAGGCGCTTTTGCAATACTTTATCGATATTTGGCAGGATTTGGCTCGTGGGGAGGCGGAGCGGCAATTAGCGAAAAAGCATTTGGCGGCTTATTTGGAATATCCCCGCTATCGAGCGGTGGAACAGCGATATGAGACATTCAGAGATTTTGCGGCTCCCGAAGAGACTTGGGAAAAGTACCAGCACATTTCTCTGGTGATGGCGCAGAATCCCGACCTAATTACTAAGTTTTATCACCGTTACCGAGGTGGTAAAGGTTTAGAGATGCACTTCCAGCTAGAGATTGAGTCGGAGATTCGGGAGGAGTATTATCGGGAAACTGGGGAGGGGAAGTATTCTGACTGGTATCGGTTGAAAAATACGAGCGATCGACTGCTCAAGCAAAAATTACAGGAATTAGGCAGGGTCGATGAATGGAAAATTGCCTGTTGCTTAAAAGCTAAGCAAGCCTTATTTGCAGTTTATGGCAAAACCGGACGGCAATGGATGCCACCCAGTGGCCGCCATTACCAGGATGCGGCGGCTTATTTCAACCGCTATTATCTCCCGGAAATCGGCGAAGGCAGCAATCTCAAGCAGCCGATTAGTGCGGATAAATGCGAGAAGTGGATTAACCGCTGTTTGGTGGCTTTAAAGTTGGCGCCTAAGTGTGTGTCGGCCAGCCAAATTCTCTCAGAGGAGGCAGAAGATGGGGAAACTATCCCACCTTTTAGCTATAGCGATCCGGAACAAGACTTGGTGGCGCAAGAGGAGGCAGAAAAACGGGAAAAAGCATTGGAACCCTTGACAGAACTGCTGGCCCAGAAGTTAAGCGAGTTAGAAGGAGAAAATACTAACCAAATTGTGCTGATGCTGCGATACGGTTTGGGTTTGCCAGATCAAGCGATCGGAGACCAAATTGGGGTACATCAAACTACGGTTTTGTACCGCCGCCAACAATTTCACCGGGAATTGGTGCGGTCTTTATCCGATTGGGTACAATGTCATCATCCCGATCGGGCACTTCTAGAGTTGGCTGCACTGGAAGATGATATCGTTGCCTGGTTACAATCTCATTACCAGTCCCGGCTCCACCCGGTTTTATTCGCGGCTTTTAGCAGGCTGGACGCTGACAGTAGCGAATTTCTGCGACAAGCCTACATCTTGGAGACGGATTTAACCGATATTGCTTTATCATACAATGTGAAGGTTGCTGCTGTCAAGGGGCAACTAGCCTCTAGTCTAGACCAGCTTAGCTCGGAGTTAATTAGCTGGGTTGATAGCAATTTTGGCCTTTCTATAGGGGCTAAACGCAAAAAAGTTTTGGCCTATGTGGAGTCCTGGATCCGCCAAGTGCCTGAATCTGATATTTTAGCTGACATTTAGGAGAGAAACTATGATTCTTGATTTGGATAAGTTAATTGCTGCTCATCCGGAACATTTGTGGCTGGAGCTATCGCCGGAACTGCGGGAACGCACTTGGGAGCAATTGGGCAATTACGCTAATGATGCGGCTCGGTGGCGCGCTTATGTGAATGCTGTATGTCTGAATGCTTTTGTGGATTGGCTGCAACATGAGGAGGATTTGGCTGAGGCATTGTTGGTGTCTCCGGGGCGAAATGCTTTGCCGAATATTTGGGATTTTGTCTCTGGTTTTGCTATAGAATTGGGAGAAACACGTTTAGTATTGATTGCTAGCGAAATTTATGATATTGAGGAAATATCTGTACCTCAAGAATGGGTGGATATTCCTGGTTGGGCGGGGGATTATTACTTAGGGGTGCAGGTACAGCTAGAAGGTGATGAGTGTTGGATGAGAGTGTGGGGTGTCACCACTCACGCCCAAGTGAAGCAGGGAAATTATGATAGGATAGAGCGCACTTACACGGTACAAAAGGAGGAGTTGACGGAGAGTATTAATGCTTTGTGGCTGTCGCGGGAAATTTGCCCGCCGCCAAAACCAGTGGTGGCGATGTTGCCAACTATTGATGCGGCTGAGGTTCCGGGTTTGTTGCAGCAGTTAGGGCAGCTCCGTTCTTATTCACCTCGTCTGGAATTGCCCTTTACAAAGTGGGCGGCTTTGTTGTATAGTGAGGATTATCGGCTGCAGCTATATCGGCGGCGGTTGGTGCCACCTTTGAGCCAATGGTTTGATATGGATCAACTGCCAGCAGTTCAGGCCATTAGAGCCTCTGGCTGGCAATTATATCGCGAGGTGTTCGGCGCGGTGGAGGTGGGAGCTTTAGCTCGCCGGTTTAGGAAAACCGAATCAGAACCGGCGATTAGCTGGGTGAAGCGGATTGATGGGGAGATTTTTCCTAGTAAATACGGCATTGCTCTGGTGATGAATCTGATGCGAGACCAAGATGGTATAATTTGGATTCTGCCTCAAGTCCGAACTTTGGGGGCAATCGAGCGATCGGTCTGTCTGCCCGAGGGGCTACAACTAAGGGTTGTGGATGAAGCTGGGGCTACTTTTGATGAAGTTAGAGCCGGACGCGCTAGCAATATGATTCAGCTCGACGACTGGTTTAATGATGCTCCTGATTCCCGGCTTATACTAGAAATTGTTTACCAGGATACGACGGTGAAGGAAAGTTTTGTGATTTAATGGAATTATCGCAACTGGGAAGGCAGCAATGGCAAAGCTGGTAAAACTCTCCTTGGAAGGCCAAATCAACTCTGGCTATCAGGTGGAGTTGGTAGAAATCAAGGAAGAGGGGCAGTATGGACGCACCTTGGCAGAGGGGATTTCTGGGGGTTTACCCCCAGCAGACCGGGTTTACCAAGATTATGAAGAATGGCAGCATCAATATGAATGCCTAGACCCCACAGTGAGAGCCCCGCAAAAACGAGGTAAAGGCAAGTTGCCCCGGGAGATTTCTGTAGAGGCTTGTCAAGTGGCTGCTCGGCGGTTGAAAGAAAGTTTTAATCAGTGGTTGGATTATCCAGAATTTCAGAAAATTGAAAATATCCTGAGAACGATATTAAGTCCTTGGGAAGATATTAGATTTTTGGTGAAGACGAAAGATTATGATTTGTGGCAGTTGCCCTGGTCAGTATGGAATTTTTTTGATGATTACCGGAATGCGGAAGTAGCTTTTAGTCCGGCGGAGTTTAAAGGGGTGGAGAAACCCGTAGTAGCTAGACGCCGGAAAAAAGTGCGGATTTTGGCGGTAGGGGGAGAGAGTACGGGGATTGATTACCAGCCAGACCAGCAGACATTAAAGCGGTTGGTCAAGGTGGGAGCGGCTCCGGAATTTTTAAACCAACCGACGCCGAGGCAGGTGCGCGATCGGCTGTGGGAAAAACAATGGGACATCTTGTTTTTTGCCGGACATGGTGATAGCGCGGAGGAGCCGCAAACCGGCATGGTCTATCTGAATAGTGCCGATATCCTGTCTCCCGAAGATTTAGAGAATACTTTAAAACACGCGATTGAAAAAGGATTAAAAATCGCGATTTTTAACTCTTGCAATGGCTTGGGCTTAGCCCGCCAACTGGTGACGGAATATCAAATTCCCCTGGTAATTGCCATGCGGGAGGAAGTGCCAAATCGAGTAGCGCAGGATTTTTTAGAGCATTTTCTCTTCCAATATGCCCAACGCGGAGAAATTTTATCTGTAGCGGTACGGAAAGCCAGGGAAAGAATCCTCGATGACTGGAAAGAACGCCTCCCCAGCATTGATTGGTTGCCAGTGATTTGTCAAAACCCTGCAGTACGCCCCCCCAGTTGGCAAGATTTGCAGCGCCCCATCTCACCGCCGCAAGTAGCTGTTACCAGTTTAGCCAGTACAACGGTGGTGATGTTAGTGCGGGCAATGGGATTATTGCAGCTTTGGGAAATTAGCTATTTTAATCAAATGATGCTGCAGCGTCCCCCAGAAGAACCCGACCCCCGCATCCTGGTAGTGGCGGTGACAAATAGAGACTTGGAAAAAGAAGAAGACCGAGAGTATATGTCTGACAAAACTACCGAGAAACTGTTGAGAAAACTCGCCGCCTATCAACCGCAGGTAATTGGTTTGGACATCATCCGCGATAGCCCTCGGCCAATGGGAGAGACGCAGGCACATCAAAAGTTGCTACAGTATCTCCAGGAAAATGAGGATATTATTTCTGTATGCGTCGCTAGACCACAGGAAAAACCTGAAACTCAAGGCTATGGTCCCCCACCAGGAGTCCCGGTGAAGCGTGTGGGATTTGGTGATTTCCCTATATCCAAAAACGGAGATGAAACAATCCGGCGTCAGCTCATCGCCCAATCTTTAGAAAATGTAGATCCCGATGACCCTTGTCAGAGCAAATTTTCTCTGAGTTTTCTCTTGGCATATCGCTACCTAGAGGCTAAGGGATTTGAGATAAAAAGAACTGCCAATCAAGAAATGCAATTTTTCCACAGAAAACAAGAGTATCCCTCAGTGACAATGAAGCGCTGGAAGCCAGGAAATGGGGGTTATCAAAAAATGTTGGCGGATGGATATCAAATTTTATTAAATTACCGGTCTTCTGGTGAATATGGTTGGAATGTAGCTCGGATGGTTACGGTTCAGGAAGTTATCAATGGGCAAATTAAACCGGAGGAAATTAAAGGTAAAATAATTTTGATTGGTTACACGGCTAAATCGTCTAACAACATTGATTATCACTCCACCATTTACCCCGAAAAAATGCCTGGAGTGCTGATTCACGCACACGCGGTTAGCCAAATTCTCAGTAGAGTTATAGACGGGCGGCCATTTTTGTGGGCGTTCCCTTGGTGGGGTGATGCTTTGTGGGTTTTTGCTTGGGCTGGGGTGGGGGGGGTTTTAGTTTGGGGAATGCGGCGAACTGCGCTAATGCTCGTGGCTTCCGCTGGGGCGATCGTCCCTATATCTGGGCTGTGCTTCCTCATATTATGGCAGACGGCGGGATGGATGCCTTTTATTCCCGCTGCTGTTGCCATATTGTTGACAACTGCTGGCTGTGCTATTGTTTATATTATATACCCCTTGTTACGCCGCCAGTAAATTGGATTTTTACCAGCTACCTATTTTTTGCTAAAAATCGCCATGAAATACTCTTTCTTTAGCTACCCCTGTTGGGCGATCGCCATTACCCTCGCTTTGGCCAATGTCGCAAATTCTCATCGAGAGTTGCATCATCCCGGGGCTAATTTCATATTATCCTCTTCAGAAGTCTTAGATAACTGGGAGGAAGACCGGCCTCCAGGTCGAACCCGGAGAGTGGAAGGTACGAGACGCGGTGGCTGTGAGCGAGATGGTCAATCAGTGCCTTGCCCTCCTCAAGAAAATTTGCCTCTGTTAGCTTTAGTTCCTGTTTCTCAAGACACATTCAATAAGTTCCAAGCAGAAGCAGCGAAGAAAGGCAACTCAGAACTTACTCTCCCGGAATGGGAGCAACAGGACGACGCGAACATTCTCAGTTTATCCGGCACCCTAGAACCTCATCCTATTTTCTGGTTTTATATTCCCGAATTACCCGCAGATTGCAAAGCTAGGTTTGATATTGAGGAGCTGGATGAGCAGGGTAATCCCAATGATAATTTTTTAAAACCAAAAGAAGAGGAACCTTTTGAGATGCCTCTATCTCAATCTGGAGGAATTGTCGGCTTTCGCTTACCAGAAGCATATCCCCTCAAATTTGACCAGCCTTATGGTTGGACTTTTTCCATTAAGTGCCTTGAAGAATCTTATATAGATTCTGATGTAACAGCAGCGGTAATTAGAATCAATGATGCCAATATACAGCAGGAAATTGAAACTGCCGAAGGGCAAAACAACCAAGCATTATTCGACATTGCATGGAAAAAGCATAAAATTTGGCATGAAACTATAACCGCTTTAGCTGAACATCGCGAGCGCAATTATCAGGATGTTCCTAATGATAAATTAACTGAGCTATTAGAAGACGATCGGGTTGGTTTTCCAGAATTAAAGGATAAACCAGTCCTGGGATGGCACAGATTTGAATAAATCCGTGCTATCCACAAATCGAAGTCAGTACAGGGCACTTACAGCCAGTTGCCTACCAGAACGAAGCCAGCCCATTGAGCAGGATGTTTGTAATCACTTTCCGTCAAAAAATATTCTTGAACTTGTCGCAGAGCTTCCGCCTTGGTGGCTTCGTTACGGGCTAGCTTTTTTGATAACTGAGCCATAAATGCACGAGTTGACGCATCGTCAACCTGCCACAAAGAGGCGATCGTGCTGCGCGCTCCCGCTCGGATTGCCACCCCAGCTAGCCCCAATGCGGCCCGATTGTCTCCTTCTGCAGTCTGGCAAGCACTGAGAATGAGTAATTCAATCGTATCAAATCCAATTTCATCCCTTTTTCTCAGGAGGTTATCCAGCTCATTCAGGGTGACGCGATTTTGGCCTCCAGTTGCACCAGCAGGAGGTGCCGTCATCAGAAATGTCTCTTTGGGGGTAGAGCTAAATTTCCCGTGAGTTGCCATGTGAATCAAATTGTAGGGAGAGGCAGCATCAACTACCTCACGCTGAAAATTATCCCGGGTGAAATCTTCAGCGATAATTTCTTTACTCTTGGTGGCAATTAAAGCGCTTGTGTTTAAAGTTGCTGCCACTTCTTTGGCTTCAGCTTCAGCTTGTTTGAGGGCTTTAAAAGAAGCATCTTTCGGGTCGTTTAAACCCGCTACTAAGGGATTGAGGCGGACTTCTCCCCAAGGTTGTGCGTTTTTTGGGATGCCACTGGTATTGAGGACTACAGCATATTTCTCGATTATGTATTGCTCGCGTTCCCTGTCATAAAGGGTGGCTAGGGGCAAATTCCGCAAGGGACTATCTAAGACAAAAACTAAGGTATCGATTGACTGCTTTGTTAATTCAGCTTCTATAGGGGCTACTAACCATTGATAAAATTTCTTGGCATCATTTTTAACTTGAAATCTGCGATCGCTTTGGTCTTCAGCCTTTTCCCGCAAGCTGTTTAACAGTTCTACTGGGTTCTCAGAGACGGAAGTTTTGCTGAAATACAAAGGCTGGTCTTTACCGGGCATTTTCAGAATCACGCCAATGGCATAATTCCCCTGGGTTCCGAGAATGATGGGATAGATAACTGCTGCCTTTAAATCTCGCTGGTCGATAAATTCGTGAACTGGCACCAGTTTTCCTTCTCCTGTTTGGGCAAAATCGCACAACAAAATAGTTTCCAGTTCGGCATTTTGCAACTGCAAGATTAAGTCTCGCGCTTGGACAATATCTTCTTGGGGTTCGGTTCCGGCTTCACTGGGTAAGATTAACTCAATATATTCGCGATAAATCGGGTCTATTTTTGAACGAAAATCAAATGGAATGTCTGTATCTAAGCGCGGCGGTTCAAATGGGGAATCTGCTGGATTTATGCTGCTAAGCAGGGGCTGAATTTCCAGTTTTAGCCCATCTTCGGAATCGTTAGTGGTGCGGAAATCTAGATTAATGGCATTCAAGTTTTTGCGGACTGATTCGATATCGCTGATAGCTGTAGCGTAAGCCGCGATCGCCTCCTGTTTCTTACCCTCAGCTTTGTAAAGCCGCGCCAATTGCCATTGCCACTGATACAGGATATCAGGAGCTTGAATATTGTTAGCTATTTGGGCTGCCTCCCCAGTTAATTGCTTCGCCATATCCAGACTTCTCGCCATTTCATATACACCACCTAACTGACCCAGAGCGTAGGTTTTTGTCCGCCAATCTCCCAGGCTTTCCGCTCTCTCAATTGCCTTTTGGAGTAGTTGCTCGATATCTGATAATGCCCCAGTATTTTGGAGGTTATCTTGGTCTAAACAAGTCCGAGTATGGGCAAAATTAATCAAAATTTTGGGGTCAATATCCCCAGGCGACAGTCGGTTTATATCCGCTGCAATATCCCGGTCTAATATTTGGGCTTTTTCGGCACTTTCTGGCTTATAATCTAGGTTGGCCAGCATAACGTAAAAGTTATACTCACTCAGTTTAAACTTAAATTTTAGGTCAAGATTATCAACTAGGTTTAATTCCGCTTCTGCCTGATTGTAGTTTTGCTCAGCTTCCTTATAAGCCTCTGGTGTACTAGAATTGACTTGACCCTCTGCCTTAATGCTACAGCCAAAGGGAGTTAATGCCGGACCAATTTGCTTGGCGGCTCGCAGCCGATCGCCTATAGCTTGCTCCGTATTTGCTAAGCTCACCAAAGTGGCAATTTTGGCGGCTGGTGATTGTCTATCTATGTTTAAACTCTGCTCCAAGGCTGTTTTAGAGCGGTCTAAATCGCCCACTGCCCGGAGCGCATTACCCAGAGTGCGCAATTGAGCCGCTTTCACCAGCGGATTAATAGACTCCTTGTCTATATTTTCTTCTACCGCCGCCAACACCTTCAAAGACTGCCGGTAAAGTCCGCTAGCCAGCAAAATTTGCGCTTGATTGAGCTGACTACCAATCACACCCTCCCGATCGCCTATTCCCTTATAAATTTCCGTCGCATGCTTCAAATTTTCCAAACCTTCAGATAATTTCCCCTGGGACATTTCCAGCCGTCCTTGGGTACTGAGAGACCGGGCTAAAACTTGATTTTTCTTAGCATCATCTGGGAGACTCGCCAAAATCTCTAAACTTTGGTTAATTGCCTCCTCCGCTTCCCGCCAATTTCCGAGCTGCTGATAAGCCAGAGATAGATAATTCCAGGTCAAAGCCTTATCTAGTGGTTCTAATGGTAGCTCCAACGCCTTTTTCCACGCCGCCGCCGCCTCGGCAAACCGCCCGTTTTGATATAATGTTCCCCCATCAGTTCCAGAATTGGGCGGGTTAGATATGCTATCATTAAGCACTATTCTCGTCAAGTCGGTATCGGGTAAATCTACATTTGAATCGGCTGGTGATAGCGCCAGCATTTGAATGCCAAATGTAGCCAATAACCCACATATACATATGAAAATAAATCTAGCTTGGCGCTTCACCCAAGCTCGCAGACGATGGTAAAATGCTGCCCCTTTCTTTAACACGTGTTACCTCCTCTCATCATTGGCAGTTGAGTTTGTCCCCAACTGGCTCACTCCGCCGTCACACCGGATATTATTTAGCCCCGGATAACCACCTATATTAGCAGCAGTTGCCGCCGTGAGGATGATATCGCCTGATACCTCATCATACACCCATCCGTCCGCTTCAATAATCGGAGATGTCACAGTGGCGGTAACTGGCTTTTGCTCCGGTTTTTGGTGGCTGACGCTCCCTTGTATTGTCCCCAAAGGACGCATATCGTCCCAAAAAATATCGCTGAAAAAGGTATCGCTAGGACTGGGAGGCACCCCGCCATATCCGGTGTACGCAAAACGGGATTTGTCCCCTTCCACATTACAACCTCGGGTGATGAGACTCTCGGCGTCCACGGGATTTGTATCTACAGTCAGAAGCGAGCCGATCGGGTCTATCTCCGGCGTCTGGATATTCACCACCCCATCAGGACCAAATGGAGAATTAGCAGTAATATATCTATCAAAAGTAGGAAAATATGTTTTAGTGGTGATGTTGATATTCCCCCCAGTCGCTATCACAGCATCAGCGGCGATCCTGCTCCTGTCTAAAACTAACAGTGTGTCCGTATCAATTGTAATATTACCACCATTAGCTTCCTCTGTGGCAGTAGCGGTAATTTCACTATTTGTCTGCACCCACAAATTACTAGAATTTATGGTAATGTTGCCCTGGTTTCCCGCCACACTTGTCGCTTGGAGACTGCCACCGTCCCTCAACCTAATATCCCGAACATTTATCTCTAAATTCCCCGTATCCCCAGTACCTCTACTGCTGACCGTGACTTGCCCCCCATCTGTAACAGATAGCAAATCTGCTGTGATATTAATACTACCCGCCTTACCACTGGTGAGAGTTTCCGCTCTCAAGGTACTAGGTTGCCCAAATTGGCTGCCGCTCACTTGAATTTCCGAAGCATTAATCGTGATATCCCCCGCATCACCACGTCCAGGGTCTCGACTTCTCGCCGATACGGTGGCTCCGTCTAAAATTCTCAATACAGGTGTAGTAATCGTCAGATTTTGACTGTTGCCTGTGCCTCCAGTAGATGCGGATAAGCCAGCCGGAGACTTCGCATCGGTTGCGCCTCTAACTTCCAAATATTCAGTAGCCTTGACAATCAAATTGCCCCCAGAACCGGCACCATCAGTCTCACTTCTAACTTGACCATCATCGATAATTAAGCGTACCGTGTTAATCGTTAAATTTCCCGCATTGCCTGCACCTTCTGTTTCGGTAAATAAACTGCTGACGTAATCGGGATCGTTGGGAGAAAAACCAACAACTTCTAATGACTCACTAGCATTGACCGTTAAATCTCCTGCATTTCCACCTGTAAACGTCTTAGTGGATACCTGCCCCCCATTTTCAATGCGCAACTGTCTGGTGTCAATCGTTATAAAACCGGCGTTACCACTACCTTCTTTGTCCACTTGGGCAAAGATGCCGCTATCGGTGCTAACTACGATAGAATCAGCCGCATTGATAGAGATATTGCCTGCATTTCCTTGGCTAAAAGTGGATGCGGAAATATATGAGCTATCCTCAAGAATCAAATTTTCTGCCTTGATTTCTATATTGCCTCCATTTTCATTCTCCACTGCTGTGGCGCTAATTGTGGAGCCTTGACTCAGTGTTACTTGTCTTCCTCTTACTTGAATAGAGCCACCTTGCCCATTTGCACTAACCCCAACACCGCCAGCAAGTGTGATATCGCGAAAGTTGGCGACTCCTTCATATCCGAAACTAAATCTATTGTTATTGTACTGAATTTTCACAAAACTGCTATCGCCTACCGCCCCTAATTCCATATTTCCTTGAGCTGCGCCAATATTTCGATTTTGCAAATTTAAATTGCCTCCTATTAATCCTAGTGTTTGTCCAAACAGTTTAGGGGCAAATAGAGTATATGAAGATGTTGCTGATGGCAAAATCACAATTGACCCGGGATTGGCTCCGAATTGCAAGCCGAGGGGGACGTTGACGCTGAGTAATGGTTCAGCTTGGGGATTGGTGGCGCTGAATTCTAGGCCATTTTCAAATATAATACTACTGGCAGTGGTGGCAATAAACGACCCGTTGATATTTAAATTAGCATTATTGCCAAAAATAATGCCGTTGGGATTGAGTAAAAATAAGTTGGCATTACCGACAACCCCCAGGGTGCCATTAATATTAGACGGGTTGCCCCCGGTGACGCGGGTGATGATGTTTTCTATGGTGGCGGGATTGGTGAAATTAACCGTTTGCCCGGTATCTATATTGAATTCTTGGAAACTGTGGAATAGGTTAACGCCGCGAGTAGCTCCCCCGCCGATTTCTAGGCGGTTACTGTTGGTTTGGTTAACGGTAGAGTATTCTGCCCCCAAGGTACGATCGGGCGTAATTTGACCCCGCGCAGTTTCCGGCCATAAAACAGACAGTCCCCACCACAAAAAACCGATAAAAATCAGGATTTTGCGCCACTTCTTGGCAGGAAACGGCGTCATTAGCCACCACCTTTCCCACTGTTTTAGTCCTGCTTGCTGCATCTGCCAATTCTCCCCTATGAGTGGTATCATCTGATTATCCACTTAAACCAGCATAATTTTACCAGCTTAAGCAAAATTTAAACATCTTGATTAGTCATTTGTCCCTTGTCAAAGGACAAATGACCAATGACAAAAGACCAATAACGAAATTATACCTAACTCCATTCTTCCGGCACTAACGGTTGTGAATCCAAGGGTGATAGTTCCATCAAAAACTCTTTTTCTTCTGGGGATAAATCTGGTTGAGTTTCTAAACTCGTGCGGAACTGCTCCAGTAATTTGAGCGCAGTCGAACGGATGGGATGTTCCGGTGGCAGTTGGGACAGTTCTTGTAAGGCTTGTTTTCTTACTTCGCCCATGCCTAAAATCCGCAAACACAGGGTTTCTGGTGTCGGCGGTAGCTCGTGAATGACGATAATAGCGCTGAGCAGTCCCTTGGGGAGAAAGTAAATCCCGCTCATCCAGTTTTCTAAGTCTAGGGTAGCACCAAAATCTGCTAATACGGCAGCGGACGCTGTAGGGGTGAAAATCCACAAGTGGGCTAATTCCGCTTCAGTGAGAGTCCGGTTTTCCTCAGTGGCGTTACCTTCTAATTCCTCATTGAGGTCTAATATTTTTACCAAGGAATTGCTAATTTCATGTGGTTTAACCGGATGGCTAAAGAATTCAAACGCTGCTGGAGTTGCCGCCAATCTGCCCAGCAATCCTAGGTGATTGGCAGCAGGGGCTTTTTCTGGATCTGGGGTAAAAAGTATGTCTATTTCTCGCTGTTCTGATTCCAGAGGTTCGTCAGCTTCTGTTTGGCCGAAAGGCTGGAAAATTGTTTTAAGATATTGACGATCGCCGTTGTGCATCAGTACATCTCCTCATTTGGTGGTTAATTGTATGATAAATAGGAACTTTTTGTCATTAGTCCTTGGTCATTAGTCCCTTGTCAAAGGACAAATGACCAAGGACAAAAGACCAATAACGAAATTATACCCCATCCTCACGGTCAAACCGAGCTAAAAGCTGCTCGCGGGATAGCTGCCAAATCAACTGGGTTCGCTCCAAGGTGGGAATTTCGATTAACGCCTCGATAATTTGAGCTAACTCAGCATCCACCGAACCAAACTTCACTTGCAGCATACTTTCCACCAGCAACCGCTGTTCTTGTTGAACGCCTTGTTGGATACCCTGTTGGATACCCTGTTGGATGCCTTCTTCCTTAGCCTTTTGTAACTGTTGTAAATACAAGGGTGATAGTTCCATAATTAACTCCCTCTCCTCTGGGGCTAAATTTTGTCGAGCTTCTAACATCGCACGCAGGTTATACAGCAATTCTAGCGTAGTTTCTCGCGTGGGGTTATCTGGTGGTAGTTGATACAGTTCTTGCAGGGCTTGTTTTTGGACTTTGCCCGTGCCTAAAATCCGCAACCACAGGGTTTCTGGTGTTGGCGGTAGTTGGTGGATGACGATAATAGCGCTAAGCAGTCCCTTGGCGAGAAAGTAAACGCCCCTCATCCAGTTTTCTAGGTCGAGGGTAGCCCCAAACTCGGCTAAGACGGCGGTGGATGCTGTGGGGGTGAGAACCCACAACCGGGGTGATTCCGCTGGAGTGAGCCGCCTTTTTTCCCGGATGGCTTGGCGTTCAAATTCTGCCTCAATGTCGAATACTTTCACCAGGCATCGGCGAATTTCTTTGGGTTTGACGGGATTGCTAAATGGTTCAAAGAGTGCAGGAGTTGTGGCCAATCTTCCCAATAAGCCTAGGTGACTGGCAGCGGCGACGTTTTCCGGGTTGGGCGTAAAGAAAATGTCGATTTCCCGCCGTTCTGATACCATTGTCTTGCTGGTTTCAATTTGGCCTAATTGTTTTAATAGCTCCTGGATGTATTGTTTGGTGAATTGGTCGTAAATAAATCGAGTCATTGGGGTTTAATTTTATCTGGGATAATTATAGCATATGATGTCAGTAAAAAAACAAATTAATATTATTTTTATATTTTGGTTTCCAGTATTCATTATACCCATAACGGACGAAGCGAAAGCGCATTGTAGGGGCGAAGCACCCGCCCCAAGAGATTATTCGTTTTACCAGACGCTTTATGAGCGGGTGCTTCGCCCTTATTTACTCCGCCGGGTAGTTCCGGTTTCTGAGCCTGAGACGAAAACTTAATGCGAGAAACCCGGTTTCTCAGTCCCAGCCAAGGGCGAAGCACCCGCGTTGAGAGATTGTTCATTTCCCCAGGAATATCTGGCGCGGGTGCTTCGCCCCTACAACTCTTACATTATGCCCTGTCCCTTGTGGGAAATCAAGGGACAAGGGACAAAGGACTAATGACAAATGACTGAATTTTTCCCCGTGTGGTGGGGCACGGCGTGATTAAGATTGTTTGTGAAACCCAAATATTAACGATGCCGTGCCCCTACAGGTTATGGATAATTTATTAGTCGGGTGGGCACTGCCCACCCGACTTGTCCCTTGACTAAGCCAGTTTAATCACCCACGCATCTTTACCTCCTTTATTGGTGTTTTGTAAATTGCCGGTGGTGTCGCCGGTGAGATAAATCCCGCTGCTGGTTAATATCATGTCATTCACGATATCTGTGGCGGCGGTTCCTAGTTGCTGTTTCCACTGGAGGGCACCGTTGAGGTTGTATTTGGCGAGGAAGATATCGTCAGCGCCAAATTGGCTGGTGGCTAATTTGCCTTGGGTGCGTCCGGCGAGGTAAACGTTACCCAAACTGTCGGCTACTACTTTGGTGGCACTGTCGGCATTTGTTGTGCCTAATAGTCGCTTCCAGTTGACGGCGCCAGTGGTGCTGTTTAATTGGGCAACCCAGGCATCGCCATTGCCGTAGTAGGTGCCGCCGAAACCGGACCTGTCGCCGTGAATTCCCTTCCACCAAGCATCCCGATCGCCTACCCAGTCATCGGCACTACCGGCATAGGTTTCGCCTAACCAGCCAAAGGTTTGACCACCAATATAAACGCGCCCGTTGTTATCCACGGCAACGCTACGGGCAACATCCACCGCAGTGGTTCCTAACTGGGTTTGCCATTGCAAATTGCCACTGCTGTCTAACTGGGCAACCCAGGCATCTCCATCGCCTTCGCGGGTTCCGGCTAAGGAGCCTTTGGTTTCGCCGGTGATGTAAATGTTGCCGTTGTTATCTACCGCAATTCCCAAGGCTTCGTCTTCATCGGCGGTGCCGAATTGCTTCACCCAGGTTTGGATGCCATCGCTGTCGTATTTGGCAACCCAAGCATCGGTGGCGCCTTGGTTGGTGCCGTTGATGTTGCCTGTGGTGCCTCCGGTAACGTACAGACTGCCGTCATTGCCAATGGTTAAGGCACCGTTGGTGATGTCATAACCGGCACTACCGAGGGGTTTTTGCCATTGTTGGTTGCCGTTGCTGTCGTATTTGGCAATCCAGCTATTTGATGAGTTGCCACTCCATCCGAGAACGTATAAATTATCGGCACTATCTAGGGCAATCTGTTTGGCTTCATCATTGCTGGCGGTTCCCAGTTGAATCTGCCAGAGTTGGCTACCGCTGCTGTTGCGCTTGGCGATAAAGGCATCGCTGCCACCGCTATTGGTGCCACCGAAGTTGCCGGTAGTGTGCCCGACGGTGTAAGTGTTGCCTGCACTATCTACGGCAATGCTATTGGCAATGTCATTGGCTGAGGTGCCAAACTGTTGCCGCGACTGTAAGGATTGAGTTTCATTGTCGAGAATCTTCAACTGTGCGTAATACGTGCCACTCATCGCATAGTTGGGATTGCTCTTTAAGTAGATATCGACAATTTCATTTTCTTCGAGTTCACTGTCATCAATGGGATTGATGTCAATGGCGATGGAAGATTGACCAGCCGGAATCGTGATGCTTTCTGGGATAGCTTCATAATCGATCCCGTTTTTGGCTTTATGCCACCACCAGGGAGAAATCCAGTAATCCACTGTTAACGGATTGCTGGTGTCCCCCGTGCGGCTAATGGTGAATTGACCAGGGTCGCCGTATTCGGAGGCTTGGTTATCGCTGCCGGTAATCTGGACGGTGGGTTTATCGTCATTATCCACAAGAGTCACGGGAATCCGATCCCAAATCCGACCGTGACGGTTTATAAAAGTATAGGTTGGATCTGGGGTCAGGGTCACTTCTACCGTCTCGTCCCCTTCCACTTCACTATCATCAATTGGGATGAGCGTGAAAGAGACATCATGTTGACCCGCAGGAATGGTAATGCTTCCGGGGAGTTCTTCGTAGTCCTCTCCATTGGTTGCGGTTCCTGGCAGGGAGTAATAGACGGTTAAATCTTCTGCCAAACTGCCGATGCGACGCAACAGGAAGATTTCGTCATTTCGAGATTCCGAGGCATAGGATTCTTGATGGAAATTCGTCGGTTGACCGGTGTACCATTCTGCGTGAAGCTGTAATTGCGGGGTTTCATTGTCCCAAATTACCACCGTATCCAGGTTTTTGGTGGTGCTGATTTCATAGCCATCACCTTCGGCAAGTTTCAGCCTCACGGTTTCTGGCCATTCTGCTTCTGTGTCTTCCAGAGAGGTAATGGTCAAGGTGATGGAAGATTCACCCGCCGGAATGGTGATGCTGGTGGGAATTGTTTTGTAGTCGGTGCCCGAAACTGCTTGCGGACGAGACCAATGGATTGACGGTTCGATGGTGAAATTCACCGTCATCGGATTGGTGGTATCTCCCGTGCGGGTAAAGGTGAATTCGCCAGTGTCGCTGCCTTCTGTGGCATCCGGGTCCGTGGCGTCGATGGTGACGATAACCGGATTCACATCAACGCTGACCGTGACTGGGGTTGCCACTGTGACTTTGCCATCGGTGAGGGTGGCGGTAAATGCCGGTTGTGCGTTACCGACGGTGGTGGGGGTCCACAGAATTGCTTCACCCGCCGATAAGGTGGTGACACCCGCTGTTACAGGTTGACCGTTTTTGGTGGGAACGTCGGATCCGACGGTTTGGATGCGGAAGGTGAGAGCGTCGCCATCTGCATCAGTGGCACCCGTCGCCGCTACCAAGTCGGCGTGAGTTAGGGTAAATCCGGCGTTTTCTGTGGCACCGGTGAGCCTGACGCTGGTGGTGGTGACGGTGGGTGCATCATTGACAGCGATGCCTTTGAGATTGATTGTGCCTGTTAATGCCGGAGTAAAATCATCGGTAATCGCAACGGCAATGCTGACATCTTGGTTAAAGTTTGGAGTGGGTACAAACTGCAAATCTGCTAGGGCCGCATTCACATCCGCAACTGCACCATTAGCCGTCCAAACGCCGGTGGTGGGATTATATTGGCCGGTTCCGCCTCCTGTGGTCAACACCCCAGCCGCAGGATTGGACAGGGTGAGGGTGACGGTGGTTTCGCCATCGGGGTCACTCACAACGATATCGCTGAGATTGAGAGCAGTGTCCTCGGTGTAGGTCAGATTTAGGGTTTGATTGGGTGGTGTGGGTGTAGATGTGCGATTCGGATTCACCTGTCCGATAATCAGGTCATCTAAACCAAACCCATCAAATCGTGTGTTGGTAAAGGTTATGGCTGTTAACGGTTTGTCGGTGTCGGTAACTCCAAAGAAAACTGCCGAACCAGAATTGCGATAAATTTGGTGCTGGTGAGGCACAGGTAAATTTTCTGATGTGCCGTCTTCATGGTGCAGGGTGAGCATAAGCTGACCACCCAAATCCCCCGCATCGGTCAAAGTGAACCCAACCGCAGATTGCGGCGTGTCGAAATCAAGGGTAAAGGTGCGCGAAGGATGATAGTGGAATAAAGATTTATTCCCCGAAATCGGATAGGTGCCATCGCCGTTATAGTTGCCGGTGGAAAAGTCGCGAATGCTGGTCACGCCGGAAATGGTTGCGGTTTCGCTGCCAAAGGTTAAGCTGCTGGGAGTTTCGCGATCGACAAAACTCTCGAAGTCTTCGGTTTCAACGTTGATAAGGTTGGCGAGGAAGGCATTTCGCGCATTATCCACATTGGGAGTGTTAGTTAGCACTCCATGATTCCCGTTGGGGTTGAAGTCTTCGCCGAAGTACGTCCATGTCCAGTTGTAGCTGGGGTTTTCTATGGGTGGATTGGAGAATGTCCAGTTGAGGATATCGTGATTTTCCCATGCTGCGGATGCGGCTGCGGTAAACCCAACCCAGGCTTTGCCGTTATCCAAATTTAAGGTATTCCCTAAATCCACTGGCACGGTTAAAACCGGGGTAGATAGGTCATCCATGAAAATTTGCAGAGTGCCGGGGATGTATTTCACCTTAACTGTGTGGACTTCCCCATCGGACATATTGGGTATCATGCTCGTGACACCCAAAGGCGTGATGCCAACACTGTTTCGTCCTGTGCCGCCGGTGTGAACGCTCAGATGATTGCCACTGGGGTCATGGGTGCCGGGTTCGTCGTTATCATAGGTATCGAATTCCACCGCGAGGCTATTGTAGATGCCGCTATAGCCAAGCGTTCCTCCCCCACCACCGATCGCAGTGGCACTGCTATTTTGAATGACAAAAGCAAAGCCATCTCCACCGGAGCCTCCCAAATCGTTAATCTGGAATTGAAACGTAGTCTCAAAACCATCTTCCACCGATTGCGGTGTTGCGTGCCACACCGCTCCAGCTTGAGAGCCGCTTGTCCGGTTCTTCGGGGTCAGGCGGATTGTGTCGCCAAGTTGAGCAGTGCTACCGATGAGGTTGAGTCCTGCTAGGGAGCTAAAGTCTTCATAATTTAACTCGGTGACAGGGACAACCCACACGTCATCAATGACAAACCCTTTGACACTATTGGCAGCATCTCCCTGGAATGACAGGGTGGTGCTGTTGCTGTCGGCAGTAAAGGTAGCAGTATATTTGACAAACTGCATATTGTTACGAGTTGCCGGGATATCGTGGGTCAGAGTAGTTGAGAGCAGAGAATTGTTACCCGTAACGTCGATATATCCTGTGGAAGCAGCAGAATTTGGATCGTGGGCATACCAGAAACTTAGCTCGTAAGTTTTCCCGACTTCAGTGGCAAAATTTTGGGAAATCTTGGTGGCATCATCCAAGGATATCGTTTGGTCAAACCCATCAGGGTTAGATGTGCCCGATACCCCATTCCATGTCTGATTAATCAGTTCTGCGTAACCATTGGCAACTGACCAATTAAAGCCTGCGGGTACTGTGTTCGGCCACAAATATGCCCAATGGCCACTGACATCAACAGCTTCAAAGTCGCCATTCTGGATGAGGTTAGTGGGTTCGTCGCTAATTATTGGCCCGATGTTGACAAAGGTGTTTTTGGACACCCAGGCGTCATAATTGCCAGCGTTGGTGTTGGCTAAGGACCCGGTGGTGTTGCCAGTGGTGTAGATGTTGCCGGAGCGATCGACCTTGATATCTTGAACCATATCATCATTGGCGGTAGCGATGATGCGGGTGGTGAGCTGGTTGCCAGCACTGTCAAACGTCATCACAAAAGTATCGTTACTGCCAAAATGCGGTTGACCGTTGAGAGACCCTTGGGTGGTGCCAGTGAGATAGACAATGCCATTTTTATCCACAGTGACACCCCAAGCGCGATCGTCCCCTGCGGTTCCCAGTTGTTCCGTCCACAGTTGAGTGCCGTTGGGGTCGTATTTCACCAAGAAGGCATCTTGACGTCCGGCATTGGTGTTGCCGTTCAGGTTGCCTTCAGTGGTGCCGGAGAGGTAGATATTACCATCCTTGTCAAGGGCAACTTGAACGTTGCGGCGATATTCTCCGCCCACATTGGGGATGTAAACGTAACCATCAGCCGCAGGGGTTCCCAGTTGTTCCGTCCAGAGTTTGACGCCAGCAGCGTTAAACTTCGTCAGGAACACATCGGTACTGCCAGCATTGGTGTTGCCATCGAGAGAACCAGTGGTGACGCCAGCAACGTAAACGTTTCCAGCAGCATCTGTCACCACAGAACGCCCCATGTCTTCACCTGTAGAGCCGATAGTTTGCTGCCAAATCAGATTGCCATTGCTGTCGTATTTGGCAAGTAAGGCATCCGCAGGACTTCCTGTTGACCAAGGCTGAGAATAACCCGCAATATACACATTACCGGCAGTATCGACGTTAACACCACTCGCCCACTCATGGGCAGCAGTGCCAATCAATTGACTCCACAGTTGATTACCGTCACTATCCCATTTGGTTAGAGTGATATCGCCGCTGCCATTCTGACCGGGGCCATCATCGTAACCCACAGTATAGATATTGCCCGAGGCGTCATTAGCGATGCCGTTGTAGTAGTCAAAGCCGGTAGAACCGGGTTGGCGCGTCCAGAGTTTATTGCCGAGAGCGTCGTATTTGGTGAGGAAGGGGGTCAGCAAAGTTAGCATTAATGCCGCTGGCGTTGATGTTGCCATCCAGAGACCCGTTAGTGCCACCAGCAATATACACATTACCATCATTATCCACCACAACGCCACGCGATTGGTCGGAATTGACCGTACCTAGTAGATTGGGCAGCCAAGAGCGATCGGGAATGGGTAGCGGTGGCGCGGTAATTTCCACGATACCACGCCGCAGGACACTCTGCTGATTCGGCGCATCGTTCCATAGTCCAGGTGTCCCCCCAAAATTAGTCTCGCTGAAGTCTTCACCTTCGGGAGTATGAAGTTTGTTATCGGGGGCTGTGCGCCAGTTTATAAATGTGGCTGTATCTCCACTCACCCACTGATGATTACCCTCAGTATTCCCATAAATCGGGCTATCATTTAACCCAATCCACTTGACACCACCACCAAAGGTATCCACCAGCCATTGATTTTCAGCGGCATCGTCAATAGTGACCAAGTTGCCGCCTAATGCCTGCGCTTGTTCTTGGGCACCCAGCCAGGTGTCACTTGTAGTCAGGAAATACCGATTTCCTGTCACCGGATTGGTGTAAACGTAACTGCTGGTATCGATAATATCTGCGCCTTCTAGTTGTTGCCGCAGTTCCGATAAAGTGGCACCAGTTTCTAGCTGAGAACGTGCCGATGCTATCTCGGAACTGGTGGCAGCGCGTCCTAGGATATCCTGATAAATCTCAGCTATCTTGGTTTCGGTTTCATTACCACCCTGTGCATCAAGTCCCGCCGCGATAATTGCTACCCGAAGTTGCGCTAAAGTTTCGCCGTTTTGCCACCGTTGAGTCCAGTAAGGCAGCAGAGCAACATCCCGTCCGATAACCTCATTGGCGATGCGGTTGATGGGGTTTTGGTCAGCGATGACCACGTGACCGCTGGGTTGGCTGCCAATTTGGTAATCCCCCGCCGCCAAGTTCACCACCAGGGTTTCGTTGGCTTCGATGACATCATCCGGTAAGGCAATGATGGGTAAAGTGACTAAGGTTTCACCCGCCGGAATGGTGAGATGACCGCTTAATCCTTGGTAATCCCCCCCATTAGTGGCGTCACCAGCAACGGTATAATTAATCGTCAGGTTTTGGTCTAAATTGCCCAGCCGCTGCATCACAATTTGTCCCGCATTGCCATCCTCACCCGCAATGGCATCCGTGACCATGATGTTAACAATGGGTTGAGCTATGGTCGCCGGGTCGATTTCTATGATACCGGGTAAAGGTTGCCACTCATTATAGGTATCAGCCCATCCGCCTGGAGAATTGTCCCAAAAATGAGCAAAGTCAACGCCGTTAATGTTTTGACCATTTGGTTCTCCGGGTGCCCAGTTCTTATAAGCAACCGATTCTCCGCTTACCCATTGGAAATTGTTCTCTTGTTTACCATAAATTTCGCTATCTGTCAAGCCAATCCAGAGATTTTGCCGCCCAAAAGTATCCACTAACCATTGATTTTCGGCGGCATCGTTAATGGTGACTAAATTGCCCCCCAAGGCTTCGGCTTGATTTTGCGCGCCTAACCAAGTATCCGCCTCACTCAATATATATTGATGGCCATTGGCGGGATTGACATAGACAAATGAGCCATAACGCTCTGTAGTGGTGCTATTGGTAATAGTCACCGTAGCGGTGGTGTCATTGCCCAAATGATAGCCCCCCGCATCCACGAGGCTGAGTTGTACGTTTTGGGTCGGTTCTACCTCATAATCGTGGATGGGATTAATGCCAATGGTGGCGGTAGTTTGACCAGGAGCAAAGGTAATGGTTTGTTGACTTGTCACCCCATTGATGGTATAATCGCTGCCATTGGTAGCGCTTCCGCCAATTTGATATTCCACGGTTAGGGGTTTGTTGATATTGCCCCCGGTGCGGGTGACAATATATTGACCGCTGTTGCCGTCTTCCGTGGCGTTGTTGTCCGTAGCGCGAATATTAACGGTGGGGTTTTCGGTGCCGTAAAAGTTCAGTTTCCAGCCGTTCCAGGTGCCGACTTCGTTGCCCCATTCATCGGCGACTTTTAGGGTCCATTCCCCTTGGGAAGATTCCCCCCAGTGGCGGTTAGAGGTGAATGTCCATTTATCGTAGTTGCCATTGGGGTCAGCGTGGCGGTCTGTCAAAAGCGACTCTGTGCCATCGGGAGAAACCAGGGTCAGTTTCAAATCGCCTCGGGCGCTATGCTGAGCGTCAAATACTACCTCCACCCACTCTATATTAATATCCTCAGCAATATCAATTTTTGCCGAAATTGACTGGGGATTAGTCGGGGGGAGTGCGGGCAATAGTGATTTTTCCGCTTCGGTCACGTCAGCGGGGTTTTTGCTGAGGATGTCCGCTACTTGCTGACCCAATAATCCTACTGTATCATAATCAGGAATGGCAGTATTTACCTGCTGCCAGTTGGACTTAACGGCTATCTCTGGCGCCACATTTGTCCATGTTTGCGCTGCTGCTACTGCTTGGGCGCCATTCACTGTACCAAAACCATATTTTTGGTTGACTTGATAACCGCCGCTATTTGTCACCCAATCTGTATCTGTGGGGTTGTTTTTGGTGGCAGTTTCTACTAAAATATGCTGTACATCCCGCCAAGTCAAGTCGGGGTTGGCTTCCAGCATCAATGCCACTACCCCAGAGACGATCGGCGCCGCCGCCGATGTGCCGCCAAACCGGTTGGTATAATTGGTATTAGTGATATCCTGCTGGTGGGTGGCGCTGTCGGTTTTCTGTTGTAAGTCGGTGGCGGTATTTGGTTTATCAGTGTTGTTGTCGGTTTTCTCGGCGCCAGTATTGTAACCTTGTTCTCCTTGTAAGTCAGTGGTGGTAATGCCAACGCTGACTTTTTCGCCGGTGATGGGGTCAATAGAAGAAGAACTGGAAGGCGCAGAAACTAGGAGGGAGGCTCCGGGTTCGCTGTACCAGGCTTGTGTCCCGTTATGGTCGATCGCGCCTACAGCGATCGTATAGCGAGAATTGGCAAAAGGATTACTATTAACATTTTCCCCCAGCCAGCCATCATTCCCGCCAGCGAAAACGTAGATATTCCCCTTACCATCACGTCCCGCTTTCACCCCATTTTCCAGAGCCGCCAAAGTCAGCGGCGCCGCCAGTAAAGGCGCGTCCGGTTTCCAGCTATTATTATAAATCGCTATAGCCTGGGGTTCGTGCGCCAAAGCATCAGCAATTTGCTTTTCTGTCACCAAGTCCGCCGTCAGTCGCACGCTAGCCAACTCCGCATCTGGCGCTACCCCAGAAACCCCCTCACCATTATTATCAGCCGCCGCTATTCCCGCCACAGCCGTCCCATGTTGGAATGGGTCTGAGGTTTCTTCCGCCTGGTCTGGGTCTATCATAGATGTGCGGCCAGATCGGGTAGGAGCTTTAGAATAGCGATTATACAACAGCCAAAACAACCACCACCAATTAGATTCCAAATCCACATCAGGAGTCGCATCTAAAGGATACTCTTTTTGTGGCGTACCATTAAAATCAATGCTCAAATCCTCGCGGAAATTATCCTGCAAGTCGATATGTCCCGACTCCACCCCATCATCCACAATGGCGATAACAATACCATTGCCCGTGGCCAAGTTCAGGGCATCCAAAATATTGGCATCTACTCCCGGAGTCCCGCCAGTTTGACCGGTATTTTCCAAGTGCCACTGGTCTCCCGCCAGGGGGTCTGTGGGCAAATACTGGGGTTTAGTTAACTTAATCGGCACTAGGGGATAAGCAAAGTCAGAACCGATGAGGTCTTTTAGGCTATTTTGGACTTCAGCGGCGGTAAGTTCTTCCGGGAATTTCCAGATATAAGTATCATCGATATGTCCGGTTTCGCCCAAATTCTCCGCCCCAAACAAACCGGCGAGATTGTCGGCATTTTGTGCGGGGTTAATCCAGATGACCCATTCTTGCGCTGCTTCTAGGTCTTCCGCCTGATAATTTTCCAGGTTTTCCGCACTCTCCACCGCATTGGCTACGGTTTCCGAGAGTTCTGGTTTGACGGGCTCGATATAGCCGCTCACTACTTTTACTGACAAGTCGGCATACTCAATTAAGGCTTGGCCTTCTTCTGATTGCCGCCAGTCTTTTTTGGGGTTAATAATCTCGGAAAGGTGGATAACTTGGGCAGTAGCGCCGCGCACTTGAAAGATAAAATCATCATAGTCACCATCGCTCCCGCTATCCAACCGTTTGTCTTCTAAAACATAGGTGTGACCGTCGCCGGTTACGTCGGCAATTTGCCCCACGTGAAATGCTTCATGGGGGTTGGCCAGAGTCATGGAAAATAGGGGACGCTTAAACCCAGTCACGTTCGGGTTTTCTGAAACTTCCTGAATAGTGCCATTGGGGACGAGAATTACACCAAATTCATCTCCCGGTGTCATGGCAAAGGTTTTGACGCCTTTATATTCTCCTTGATTGCGGGGTGTATCATATGGATTTAATAACCCATTAAACCGGGCCCCTTCCGTAGGGTCAGAAATCACGATATAACCTTCAGGAGAATTGCTGCTGGCTCGGCGAGTGGCTTCGGCGATGAATTCCGGGGAACCGGGTAGATATTCCCCCATCCCCACCAGGCTGAAAATTGCTAATTCTCCTTTATAACTCCCGCCATCATAGAGGAAGTCAAACCCCACTTGTCCCGTATCGCCAACTTTGAAGACGCCGCCAGTGAATGGTTGCATCCGCTGGTATATCGCCGCTTCCTCTTCCGGCGAGAGGTTCACCAGGGTTTTATCGGAGTCACTGGCGATGTCCGCTACTTCCTTATCAGTTTCTTCCTCCCGGATATGGGCAACCTTGTCCCCCAGTTGTTCTTCCTTTGGGGTGTCGGTAACAGTCAGTTCCCCTACTTCCTTATCTGGTTCCGCTTCGGGAATAACCAGATTATCTGATGTGGGGGTGTTGTCGCCTGACGCGGCGGTGGTGGCGTCACCTTCCCCAGTGGTATTTGCTTCTGAGTTATCCGACTCGGAATTATCCCCAGCAATTTGTGATTCACTGTCTGATGTAGTATTCGAGGCAGCATCCCCACTGCCTAGTAGGGTATCTCCCCCCTCAACCAGTGTCTGCTCCTCGCCGGTGAGGGTGTCTTTCTCCCCATCTGGGTTATCTCCTTCTGGGTTATTTTCCAAAGGCGGTTCTAGGAAATCTCCCGCATTACCCGCAGCCAGGATAGTATCCACTGCTCCGGGGAGCTTCTCTTCTTTATCCAAGGGATATAGGTTGAGTCCGTCCCCCACTGGTAGCGGCGAATTATCAAAACCGCTACCAGGGAAAGTATCGCCACCCAGCAACGGGTCCACAGCCAAGGGGTCATCGGTGGAAATGGCTAAATAGTTCGGTTCTAGTTCTGACATTTTACTTACCTCCACAAGCATCTAAACTGAGCCAACTTACAGGTAAACTGATGGGTCGCTCCCATCCCTGTTGCTTGTGGGGTGACACCCCTTGTATCGATAACTGCCGCAGTTGCGCCGCCGTTTCATGGCGCCTGCATAAATTCTCCGGTTTTATCCCACTAATCATATAGATGCTCCTTAACCCTGGGAAATGTAACAGTTGATACATTTTTCTCCTAGAGTGGATTTACCCCCTCCAGCAGGTAATCAGCATCTTATCGAATTCAATGGGATTTGATGCAGACGAAAACGCAACTTTACTGAATCTTTAAAATCAATTTTGGAGAGCAAACTCTAGAGGATGCTCTTATTTTTTGCTGCTCAATTTTGCTCAAAAAACAAGTGCAGTTTTAGACCAGCTTTAGTCCATTAATTTTAGTCAATTTCAGTTGGAATTCAGTTTTAGTTCAGTTTTAGTTCAGTTTTAGCTCAGCGTTAGTTCAGTTTTAGTTCAGCAGTAGTAGGGTGGGCAGTGCCGAACCTCGGAGTCTGTTCATAACCATTAGCAGTAGTAGGGGCGATTCGCGAATCGCCCCTACTGCCCACCCTACAGAACCCTACAGAACCCACGCACCTCACTCGGAAACGGTATCGCCGACTTGGGCGTAGTCCCGCTGACCAAAAATGGCATCACTATGGTAGTAATATTTAAATTCCAGTAAGTTATGGAAGGGGTCTTCTAAAAAAAAGGTGCGATGTTCTAGGGGTAAATTGGGAAATCGGTGTTTTGGCTCCTGATAAAAACTCAGTCCGTGGTCTTTTGCCCGGTGCAACATTGCCTCCCAGTCCGCTTCCGAGGAAAAGACAATGCCGAAGTGTCTGGGATATATGCCTTTTTGGGGGGTGAGGGGTTCTGTGGTAACGTGGGCTACCAGTTGATGTCCGCAAAGGTTGAATATCACGGATGTGGGGGATTCGCGGCCCACTTCGCACCCCAAACCGGCGGCATAAAATTCTTTGCTTTTGGCAATATCGTTGATGGGAAAGGCAAGATGGAAGATGTGGTTATTCATGGTAAACGCCCATGTTAGATTTCATCTCTCATTATCCCTACCTGTCTAATCCCTGGGTGGTGGGTTTGGTTTTGAATGCGGCTTTGTTGGGGATGAGTTTTCCGGTGGTGAAAAAGCTGTTGACGCCTGCGGGTATCTTTCACGCTGGGATATTGGGGGTTTTGGTGTGGGGGACTTTGGGTTGGCGGGGTTATGGGTTGGTGGTGTTTTATTTTCTGGCGGGGTCCGCTGTGACGCGCATCGGGATGGCGCAAAAGGAGGCGGCGGGTATTGCGGAGAAACGCCACGGTATGCGCGGACCTGAGAATGTGTGGGGTTCGGCTTTGGTAGGGACTTTGTGTGCTTTGGCGACTTTGGTGGCTTCTCCGCCTAACCCTCTGTCTGGGGAACTGCTGCTGTTGGGTTATCTGGCGAGTTTCTGCACGAAACTGGCTGATACTTGCGCCAGCGAGGTGGGGAAGGCTTACGGGCAACGCACGTTTTTGATTACGACTTTGCAACCGGTGCCTCGGGGCACGGAAGGGGCGGTGAGTTTGGAGGGGACCTTGGCAGGGATAGTGGCTTCGGGGGCGATCGCCTTTCTCGGTTTCACCCTCGGTTTCGCTAATTTATCCGGTGTCGCTATTTGCGTTGTCGCTGCTTTTATCGCCACTAACTTGGAAAGCGTCATTGGTGCTACCTTACAATCTCGCTTTACCTGGCTCACCAATGAAGTAGTGAACATCATCAACACGGCGATCGGCGCCACTGTTGCCATCCTGTTGGCAGCGTTCCTACTTTAATTTCAAAAATCCCCTAAAAACAACAACACCCAGCGCCTACTCGCTGAGTGACTTCCTCTTATCCTGTGAGACTGTTTGGAGCTGACCTCACCCACTTAGGGTTATTGGTATTTATACTCCCGCGCTCTATTTGAGGATGTATCAGACTTCGGTGTGGGTGTTGCTGTTGGTTGACGAGACAGATTTGGAGTGAAACAGCGTGTTTTACCTCTTGTTAACTAACGTGACATATCACACTGTGATATCTGCCAGGGAAGCTCTGTCGCTTCAATTTCTACTTTAGCACTTTCTCTCAGGATGTCTAGTATTTGATACAAAACGTTACTTTTGTCACTTGTCCTTTGTCACTTGTCCTTTGACCAGGGACTAGGGACTAATAACCAATAACCAATGACCAATGACAAAGGACAAAGGACTAATGACCCAAAAACAACAACACCCAGCGCCTACTTGCTGAGTGACTTCCTCTGTGCTTCCGAGACTGTTTGGAGTTAACCTCACCCTACTGGGTTTTAGGCATTTATGCTCCCGCTCATTATTTGAGGATGTA